>Ga0335077_10001419_pt1 | contig 28376 bp, 16 predicted proteins | sample Lox_Sample_31_FD_207151 | JGI IMG/M metagenome (GOLD analysis project Ga0335077, IMG submission 207151) | Soil microbial communities from Loxahatchee National Wildlife Refuge, Florida, United States - Lox_Sample_3.1 | ecosystem: Environmental > Terrestrial > Soil > Wetlands | place: USA... | reverse complement strand
ACGATTGAAAGCCGCGATGTCAACATCACCAACCACGCCGAAAAGACTGATGAGTTATGCCGGGTGACAGTGGCCAAATGCAACGAAACGATTGGCCGCATCGAGTTGATGATGAAAAATCTCGGCGCGCAGGTGGACACCCAGGCCATCGTGCGCGGCGTTCAAAACTCGATTCAATCCGGCATTGACCAGAAAATCATCTCGCCGTTCGTGGAGCGCACGAAGGAGCTGGCGCGGGAGGTAATGCCCACGCTGGAGAAAATCCGGGACGCCGCGGACGAAGCGAAAACGGAATGGACCAAGCACATTTGGAAGACCGCATGGACGACCAGTTTGTTCTGGAGCATTTGTTCGGCGGTCATCATCACCAGCCTCATCTGTTTGAAATTTGCGGCATACTACGAACACAAAATGGCGGCACAAGTTGCTGACATGGCTCAGGTGATGAAATTCAATCAGGAGGCATTCCGAAAACTGGCGATTGCCCAAGTGCCAATCCAGGTATTGCCGACGCAAAATGATGGCTTTGACAGTCCGCCGGGTTTTGTGCTGGTGATTGCAGGCGCTTACGCCGCCGACATGCAACAGGTCAACGGGCAAAATAACGGCTGCATTTTCTTCAACAGCAGTGTCCCGGCAAAGCAGATTCGGCACTTGCAGCAGGACATCGAAAATCAGGCACCAGCGACCAACGGCCCGGCAAAATGATTTGCCACATGGTTCCCCCGCACGACACCAAAACGCCGTCAGAAAACCGTGACGGCGTTCTCGTGTCGCGCCCCCGGTGCGCGCCGACCCGCCCGAAGACTTGCGCAGGCTTCGCTGCTCTCCGCCCGCCGCTCGCTTGCGGGCGGGTCCGCGCTTCAATCGTGCAGTCGCACTGGCAGCTATGCGCGTGAATCAAACAGATGCAACGGCGGTTCGCAGGCGCGAACGGATGCCTTCCGGCTTCGTGAATTGCCGCCGCGATTATACCGCTCCGTTTGGCTTGTCAATGTAGTATCGCCCCGGCTGCCCTCGATCTCCACATTGACAAGCCAAACGGAGCAGTTGCGGCTGGTTAGGAATTCACGAAGCAGACCTGCAAGCCTTCGGCTTTGGAACAGCATTGACCGCGTGCCATGCTTCAAAAGCGGTTGTCTAATAAGTTGACTTACGGTTGACTCATCGTGTAGTGTCAGCGCATGAGTTATCAGCCGCAGTTCATCATTACGCCTGCATTGCTGGCGCGGGTGGAGCAGATTGCCGCCCTGCGCGAGCGCATCCTGGCGGCAACCGTGGAAGTGCCGTGGATTCCCGCGCTGCAAAAGGACACCCGGACGCGCAACACCCATTCTTCAACGGCCATTGAGGGCAATCCGCTCACGCTGGAACAGGTCCGTGCCGTGGAGGAAGGCCGGGAAATTCCCGCCGTCGCCGCCCGCGCCAAGCGTGAAGTGGTCAATTATTTCGCCGCGCTCCGTTTCGTGGAAAAGAACGCTCAAAGAAAGACCATCTCGCATGAGGAGATTTTGAGCCTGCATAAAATCATGGCCGGTGACGTGATGGATCAAGGGACTGCCGGACGCTATCGCACCATCGCCGTGCGCGTTGGCCGGTATGTGCCGCCGCCACCGGGGGACGTTTCGGGTTTGATGTTTGAATTGCTGGCGTGGTGGAACAAGGACGCCGCCAAAATGTCGCCCGTTTTGAGTTCTGCCATCGTCCATTATCGCTTTGAATCCATCCATCCCTTTGCCGACGGCAACGGGCGCACAGGCCGTGCGCTGGCGTTATGGGAACTTTACCGGCGCGGATTTGACACGCACCACATTTTTTCCGTGGATGAATTTTATTGGGAGAATCGTCCGCGCTATTACGCGGCATTGGATGCCGTGCGGCGCGAAGGCGAGGATTTGACCGCTTGGCTGGAATACGCCGCCGAAGGTTTGCAACTCACTTTGGAGCGCGTCTGGACGCGGGTGCAGAAATTGTCCGCCGGTTCAACCCGGACAAAACTGGTGCTGCGTCCGAAGCAGGAACAGTTGTTGCAGTTATTGCGCGACCACAAAAGTATGACGCCGCAGGAGATTTGGGATGCCCTGGGCGTGACCAAGCAAGGTGCAATCAAATTGATGCAGCCGTTGCTGAATGCCGGGCTGGTGCGGCGTGTCGGCACGAGAAAATCAGGGCGTTACATTCTGGCATGAGCCGAAAAATCTTCAGTGAAAGTTTCAGTGAAACCTTCAGTAAGGGGGTAGGTAATGGGTTCGTTCGGAAAGGTCAAGAGTAGTGCAAAAGTGCTTGCATTTATTGGCGAAATATCGTATTTTTAAGCCTGAAAATTGAGCATAAACCGCTCAATCCCGGCCATTGGCTCCATTTCGTGGTGGAGGCTTCCCGGCGTCGGCTTTCGCGGACAGGCCTGTCGGTTCCAGCTTGCCAGAATGTGGCGCCCCCGCACAGACTGTGCCTAACCAAGCCTCCGTCCGCGGAAAGGAAACTTTATGGCAATGATACCGTTCATTATCTTGGTTGTTCTCGGGGTCCCTGCCGCTCTGGCCATTTGGTTGATCGTGCGCGCCATCCAAACCAAAGAGCGCATTGAGGAACTTTCCGGTCGTCTCAGTGAATTGGAAACAGAACTCATCCGGGTGAAACGCGAACGGGAATCCGCGCGGCCGGCTGGACCGGCGCCGAAACCGGTGACGCTGCCGTCAGTGAAAACAGCAGCTCCGCCTCCGGCCCAGCCGCCCCTGGGGCCAACAATCGAACCAGAAATGGTTCCCGAACCACCCTTGGAGGAAATTGCGCCGGGTGTCTCGGGCATTCCGGCGGCCCCCCTGATAACTCCAGCCAGACCGGTGTCGGAACCAAAACCCGCTTTCGGGTTGCCGACCCGGGAACAAATTCTTCAAAGACAGCGCGAAGGTCTGCCCGCAAAGTCGTCAGGCGGACCGGTTGCAGCTTCCGCTTCCGCTTCGCGACAGTTCCAGACCGCTGCTCCACCGCCGGTGATTACCGCTTCTGCTCCGCCGCCGGTGCCGCCGCGAATTCCACCGATCGAGCCCGCCGCCATTCCGCAACCGCCTCGCCCGCCCGGCTCGGCCATCAATTGGGAACAGTTTCTGGGGGTGAAGGGATTTGCCTGGGCAGCTGGACTGGCGTTTTTTCTCTGTATCGCCTTCGCCATCAAGTATTCCTTCGACCACAATCTGATTTCACCGGAACTTCGCATGGCCTTCGGCTTCCTCACCGGCATCGCCTTGCTGGTCGGCGGCGCCTGGTTGCATCGGCGAGAGCAATACACCGTCGGGGCGCAAACGTTGTGCGCGACCGGGGTTGTCATTCTTTACGCCGTCACCTTCGCATGCCGTTCGATTTACAAGTTCCCATTCTTCGGCGTCGTTCCCACCTTTCTGTTGATGGCACTGGTCACCGCGACGGCGTTCCTGCTCGCCGTCCGCCTGAACGCCATGGTCGTCGCCATTCTGGGAATGTTGGGCGGCTTTCTGACGCCGTATTTGCTTTCCACCGGCCAGGACAATCCGCTCGGCTTGTTTGGTTATATCGCCATCTTGGATGCCGGGCTGATCCTGGTGGCATTGCAACGTCGCTGGCTTTTCCTCACCGCGCTGGGCGCCGCCGGGACCGTCATCCTGCAAATCGGCTGGGCCGGGGAATTTTTCGTCCAGGGAAAATATTTTGAGGGCGACAAAATTCTGATTGCGCTGGCCGTCCTGCTCGGGTTCAGCGCGCTTTACCTCGCTGCGGGCTTGTGGTCAAAGTTGCGTGGACTGGCGAACCAATGGCTTTCGGGTTCCACCATTGGACTGGCTGCCGTCGCACTCGCCTTCACCGCATGGTTTCTCACCTTCGCCCCCCTCGCGCACCGTCCGTGGCTGATGTTCGGCTTTGTCTTTCTGATTGACCTCATTGTCGCCGCCCTCGTGCTGCTGGATGAACAAGTTGCCGCCGTCCAGCCCATTGCCGGCCTGGCGGTCTTTGGATTGCTCGCCGCCTGGACGGCAAAGGACTTGAACAACGATCTGTTGAACGCAGCCCTGGCGTTCTATTTCATCTTTGCCATCGTTCACTCGGTTTTTCCCGTGTTGTTGCAACGATGGCGCGGCGTCAACAGCGCCCTGTGGGGCGTCCAGATTTTTCCGCCGTTGGCGCTCGTCCTGGTGCTCATCCCCATTTTTCAACTCGCGCAGGTTTCGTTCGTCGTCTGGCCATTCGTCCTGCTGGTGGACGTGCTGGCCATCGTTCTGGCTGTGCTGCTGGCCACACTGTTGCCGGTGCTGGCCGTAATGGTGCTGACGCTCGCCGCCACGGGCGCGCTGATTTTCAAAATTCCGGCCGATCTGACCGGAATGCCCATGTCATTTTCCCTGCTCGGTCTGTTTGCGGTCTTCTTCGTCGCCATCAGCGTCTGGGCGGTGCGCACGCTGAAGCCGCACACGATTACCAAGGCCATCCGCCTCAACGAAGACGCGCTGGAGCCGGAAAATGTGGCGGCGCTGTTGCCGGCGTGTTCAGCGACGTTGCCGTTCCTGCTGCTCATCATGGCCACGCTGCGGTTGCCGCTGGCAAATCCCGCGCCCGTCTTTGGTCTCGCCCTGCTCCTGGTCGTGTTGTTGTTGGGCGTGACAAGAATCTTCTCGCACGATTGGCTGCCGGCCATCGGATTGGTCTGTGTGGCGGGGCTGGAATCTGCCTGGCACGTCAATCGGTTTGATGTGACCGATCCCAACGTGTCACCCAATTGGGTTCTGGCCTGGTATCTCGTGTTCTTCGCGCTGTTTACGGTCTTCCCATTCCTGTTTCTGAAAAAGTTTGGCGACCGGGTGGTTCCGTGGGCCACCGCTGCGATGGCCGGCCTGCCGCAGTTTTTGCTCATCCACCGGCTCGTGACCGTCGCGTATCCGAACCACGTGATGGGCCTGCTGCCGGCGGCGTTCGCCATCCCGCCGCTGTTGAGTCTGGTTGCGGTGTTGAATGCCACCCCGGCGGCGAACCCGGCGCGGATGACGCAACTGGCCTGGTTCGGGGGCGTGGCGTTGTTCTTCATCACGCTGATTTTCCCGATCCAGTTCGACCGCCAATGGATCACCATTGGCTGGGCGCTGGAGGGGGCGGCGTTACTGTGGCTGTTCCATCGTGTGCCGCATCCCGGACTGCGGCTGGTGGGCGCCGGCCTGCTCGTCACGGCGTTTATCCGGCTCGCGTTGAATCCAGCCGTGCTCGGATACCATGCGCGCAGCGCCACGCCGATTTTGAACTGGTATCTCTACGCCTACGGCATCGTGACCGTCTGCCTGTTCGCCGGAGCGCGGTTGCTCGCGCCGCCCCGAAACCAGATTCTCAAAATTAACGCGCCGCCCGTTCTGGCCGCGCTGGGCACGGTGCTGGCATTCCTGCTGTTGAACATCGAAATCGCCGATTACTTCAGTCCGCCCGGCTCGACGCTGACGTTCCAATTCAGCGGCGATTTCGCGCGCGACATGACTTATTCCATCGCGTGGGCGTTGTTCGCACTGGTGCTGCTTGTGATCGGGATTCTTCGAAAAATTCCGGCGGCACGTTACAGCGCCATCGGTTTGTTGAGCGTGACGCTGCTCAAATTGTTTTTCCACGACCTTGCCCGGCTCAATCAGCTTTACCGCATCGGCGCGTTCTTTGGCGTGGCGGTGATTGCCATGCTGGCATCGTTTGCCTATCAGAAATTCTTTTCTGCAACCGCCAGGGAAACGGAGGTCAAAGGTGAAACAACGAAATGAAATGATGATGCCCGTCGTCGCGAAAGCGTCTTGGACTGCGCCGGCCCTCCGGCGCTTTGGCAGGAGTATGCTGCTGGAATTGCAGGCGAAAAGCGGCAGGGGGCTGCCGCACGCCAAAACCTGGCGGCCCGCCGGCATCTTTCGCAGCAAACCGCTCGCGGTTATTTTCCTCATTCTTGCCGTCCTTTCGCTCAACGCCGCTGGTCTGCCTGCCGACTGGCAGCACGAACAGCCGTTCAAGGTTTCTGCGCCCGGTCTGGTGAAATTGAGTCTGCCGGTAGAAACCCTTGATGCCGCGCGCCCGGCACTCGAGGACCTGCGGCTCTACGACGACGCGGGCAATGAACTGCCTTATTTGATCCAACGCCCGGCCCCGGTGATGAAAGTCGTTCAAAACGTGAAATCATTCCATGTTTCGTTGACCTCGAGCAATACGGTCATCGTTCTGGAAACCGGCCTGATGCAACCGCTCGACAGCGTCACACTGGAAACGCCGGCGGGAAGTTTCATCAAACCGGTACGAGTGGAAGGCTCCACGGATCTCAAACATTGGCAGGCACTCGAACAAGGGCAGCCGATTTTCCGGCAGCCGGCCGGCGCGAGCCGGCTTCACGTCTCCTTTTCGGCCGGCACCTGGCCGTGGTTGCGGTTGACGGTGGACGACCAGCGGTCGCCGCCGATTCCCTTTACGGGCGCGCGCATCCACGTGGCCGTGACCGAACCGGCGCCGAGCGAGGAGTGGCCGGTGACAATTGCCGAACGCAACGAAAATCCCGGAGTAACCCGGCTGACGTTGGGCCTTGGTGCGGCAAACTTGAATATCGTGGCGGTTCAAATTGAAACCGCCGAACCGCTCTTCACGCGGCATGTGACCGTGGCCGTGCCTCAGGTTTCGGAAGATGCCGTCCGCGAGCAAACCATTGGTCAAGGCGTGATTTATCGGATTGCCGTCGAAGGCCAGCCGGTATCCGAAAACCTTTTGGTGCCGCTCGACAGCCTGGTGCGTTCGCGCGAGTTGCTCCTGTTCATTCAAAATCAGGACAGCCCGCCGCTGCCTGTCACCGCGGTGCGGGTCGAGCGGCGACCGGTTTATCTCGTGTTTCTGGCGCGGCAGGCCGGCATTTATCATCTCCTGACGGGCAACAACGTTTGTGCCGCGCCGGACTATGACCTCGCCGCGCTGGGCATGGACCTCAAATCCGTGGCAATCGCGCCGATCAAACTTTCGCCGCCGGCGGACAATCCGCATTATCACCCGCCCGAAGTGTTGCCCGGCATCGAGGCAACCGGCGCGGCGCTCGACGTGACCGCCTGGAAATATCGCCAGCCGGTGAAAATTATCCGTGACGGCGCGCAACAACTGGAACTCGACCTCGACGTCCTCGGGCACGCCCAACCGGACTTACAGGACTTGCGCCTGCTGCGCGGCAGCAACCAGGTGCCTTACGTCGTCGAGCGCACCTCCATCGGCCGTGCGCTAACGCCGGTGGTCATGGCCACCAACGATGCGAAAGACCCCTCGCTCAGCCGCTGGCTGATCAAGCTGCCGCAAGCCAATCTGCCTGTAACCCGACTAAGTTGCAGAGCGCGCACGGCACTCTTCCAGCGCGACGTGACGCTTTACGAAGAGCTTACCGACGAGCGCGGCGAAAAATACCGGTACAATTTGAGCAGCGCGTCCTGGGTTCAGAAGCCTGACCGCAAAAACGCGGAATTTTTCCTGACGCTTGGCGGTCCGCTCCGAAGCGACACGATGTTCCTGGAAACCCACAACGGCGACAATCCGCCGATTGATCTGGAGAAATTCCAATTGTTTTATCCCGCCACGCGCCTTCTGTTCAAGGCCAGGCTGGACGATGAACTTTTCCTGTATTACGGCAATTCGCGCGTGGACTCGCCGCGCTACGACCTGAGCCTCGTCGCCGGGCAATTGCTGGCGGCGAACAAGGCGGTCGCTTCGCTCACCGCCGAGCAGCAACTCCGGAAATCATCCTGGCGCGAGCAGGGAATTCCCGGCACGGGCGGCGTGGTGTTTTGGGGAATCCTCGCGTTAGTCGTGGTCGTGTTGCTGATCATCATCTCCCGGTTGCTGCCCAAATCGCCGCCACCAACTGCATAGTTTGAACTGTTCGTTTCACGCCGAGACCGACGACGTTTACTTGACTTCCAGTCTCTGGCTGTCCATTAAACAGGCTCAAAACGCACCGAAACCTCCCCCATGAACCTGTTTCGCCGCCGAAGCGTCGCCGACCTGCAAGGCGAAGTGCTGGCCGACCAAAGTCTGAAACGCGCCCTCGGCCCGATTAATCTCACGTCGCTGGGCATCGGCGCCATCATCGGCGCCGGCATTTTCGTCCTGACCGGACACGCCGCGGCGCAATACGCCGGGCCGGGCATCGTTTATTCGTTTATTCTCTCCGGACTCGCCTGCGCGTTCGCCGGACTTTGCTACGCGGAATTCGCCTCGATGATTCCGCTCTCGGGTTCGGCTTACACCTACGGTTACGCGACGCTCGGCGAATTTGTCGCCTGGATCATCGGCTGGAGTTTGATTCTCGAATATCTATTCGCCGCCGGCACCGTCGCCGTCGGCTGGTCGGGTTATGTCGTTTCGTTTTTGAAAGATTTCGGCATCACGATTCCAGCGGCATTTACATCTGCGCCTTACGACCACGTGACGGCGGCGAACTTGCATTGGTGGAACATCTGGCAATTGTTCGCCCACGGGTGGACCAGCACCGGAGCCGTGCTCAACGTGCCGGCCATGCTCGTCATCGCCGTCATTACCATTCTGCTCGTTATCGGCATCAAGGAATCGGCGAATTTCAACAACGTCATCGTCGCGCTGAAGTTGCTGGTCATCCTGACATTCATCGCGGTGTGCGCGGCGTACATTAACCATGCCAATTGGCATCCCTTCGTGCCACCCAACACCGGACACTGGGGGGAATTCGGCTGGAGCGGTGTGGTGCGCGCAGCGGGCGTGATTTTCTTCGCTTACATCGGCTTTGACGCCGTGTCCACCGCGGCGCAGGAGGCGAAAAATCCACAGCGCGACATGCCCCTCGCTCTCCTTGGCTCGCTGGGGATTTGCACCGTCCTTTACATCTCCGTCTCGCTGGTGCTCACGGGCGCCGTGAGTTACACGCAACTGAACGTCCCCGCGCCTATCGCCGTGGCGGTCAGCACCCTCGGCCCTTCGCTTGCCTGGCTCGAATATTTCATCAAAATCGGTGCCATTGCCGGACTGTCGTCCGTCATTCTGGTGATGTTGCTCGGCCAGCCGCGGATTTTTTATACGATGTCCAAGGACGGCCTGTTGCCGCCGGTTTTCAGCACCGTGCATCCCAGGTTCCGCACGCCGTGGGTGGCGCAACTCATCACCGGCGTGGTGGCCATGCTTATCGCCGGGCTGTTTCCCATCGGCTTGCTCGGCGAATTGGTCTCCATTGGCACGTTGCTTGCGTTTGCCATCGTTTGCGCGGGCGTCTTTGTCCTGCGTTTCACCGACCCGGAAATCAAGCGACCGTTCCGCACGCCGGTGTTCTGGGCGGTCGCGCCGCTGGGTGTTTTGTCCTGCGGCTATTTGATGTATGGCCTGCCGCCGGACACCTGGGCGCGGCTGATTATCTGGCTGGCCATTGGTCTGGTCGTTTATTTCGCCTACAGTTGCCGCCATTCAAAATTGCAGCCGCGGGCAAAATAAATGAATCGCCGATGTGGCGAGTGGTGGTTCGGAGGTCCGCGCTCAGCCGGTTATGATTGCGCTTCCTGTTCTGCCGCGCAAACGCGGAACTCCAAACCGGGTTGCGATGAGCGCGCTCACGGAATCACCCAGCGATACGTGGTGACGGGCGCGCCATTGGTAGCGTTGATGACAGCCGCAGTCAAACTATCAGATGTGGCTTGCAGTACTGAACAATCGGCCATGCCAATGTTGCCAACGCCGCGATGCCGCTCCTTGGTCCAGGTGAGCGAACCGCTGACCGGCAAATTCAAAATGCCGGGTTTCACCCGAACGCCGTCAATGGCCAGATTGTCATCGCCATCCAGAATCATTTGCGGATAAGTCCCGGCCGCTTCCAAACAGAAAAAATAGCTGATATTCGCGTCGCTGAAGCCGATGTTAAAATTGGTGGCCTCGGTATGCTCAGAGTCAGCGGGGCAACGAAGAACTTTAGGCGTGCTGAGTTCATTGGACATAGTTTGCCATAAAACGTAGGCGCCACCGCGGCTGATCAATTTCATTGCCTCGCTGTTTGTCAGGGCAAATTGCATGGGGAATTTGTCGCTGTTGTCTCCTTCCCAAGTTTTAAACGCGAGGTTAATTTGGCTCAGGCAACCGATACAGCCAATCCTCGCGGATTTTCGCTTCGCAGCAGCAAGCGCGGGCAACAACATTACAACCACCGACACAACAACTATGCCGAGGACCACAAACAACTCAGTCCGTTTGAATGCTTCAGTGTAGTGGCTGATTGGCTGGGTTTTCATGATGCCCATTGAATCACCGGCATCGCCATTGCCAAGCGGAATTTTGCGCGTAGCGGCGCTTCGGCAGAACGCCGCCATCTTTCGGAATTGGAAACAACGGTGCTCTACCGAGACGCCGCTACGACAGATTACCGTTCGTCGGATTCTTCATCCGCGGGCGCGCCGGAACGCCAATGGCCTTTTTGCCAGACATATACATTGCCCTGCTGCGCCCATTTGCCCCGCAGCCAGATGTCACCCGGATGCGGCCTCGTCCGCCAATGCCCTTGTACCCAGACCCATTGGCCGCGCCAGGCCCAGTGACCTGGAATGAAATACCACAATGCCGGCGAGCCGGGACACACCGGAATGACGTCCTTTTGATTCGCCGGCGGCGGCTGCGTCGGTTGACCGACATTGACGTTGTCCACCATTGCCACCTGCGGTGCGACGTCGGTGGGCGGCGGCGATTTGCAACCCGCGAGCAGCAGCGATGCGGCGGCGCCGAGAAGCATTTCGGTTGGAATAGAATTTCTCATATTTGTTTTCAGTTTTGAGAATTTTGGGCAATGTGCGCTGCTTCTGCCCGAACTGCAACAGATTAAATGTGGAAACCGGAGTCGGGGAGCATGCCCGCCATCGAGTGCGGCTGGACGCGCCTCGGAGCCAGCACGTTGAGGGGCGTGTTCGATATGTTTTCCGCCACGGCGCAGATAATGGCACGCGAGGCGCGTGCGCTCCCCCATCTCAACTTTGCCTGCTCATTAAACCCAGACAGCCACCAGCGTTGGACAACGCCGGTGGCCGTGAATCTGCCGGACGGATCAAACCGGGTCAGCGCCAGCGACCGCCGACCCAGACGTAGCCGTGGCCGCGATGCCCCCAGTGACCAGCCACCCAGACTGCATGGGGATGCGGGCGTGGCGCCCAGCGGCCGCCAACCCAAACGTAACCATGAGCGCGCCATTCCCAGCAGCCTGGAATCCAAAACCAAAGGTCCAATGGCCCGGGAGCGATGGTCACGACGTCAACCTGTGGCGGCGGCGGGGTCTCCGGCTGGGCCACAACGACTTCGCCGGGCGGCGGCGTGCCCGGCGGCGGGGCCGGTTGCACCACCGTCACGGTGCGGGCCGGACGTTCAACAATGCAGCCTGCGAGCAAAGGCAGGCCTGCGGCAATCATAAGACTTTTGGTCAAAATTGATGTTCTCATAATTATGCTCTTAGACGCTGGTGCGCTTGAGTTTGTTACACCGTCCGATCAGCAATTATCACGCCAGCTCGACCTGCCGCGCGGGGGCCTGCCGGATGCGCTGGAACAGGAAGATCAGGGGGAGACAGCACAACACCAGCAGCGTGAATATCCGGAACGTGTCCACAAACGCCCACAAGTGCGCCTGCTGATTCAGTTGGTTGTAAATGAGCGCATAAGCCTGGTGCATGGCGGTCACCGGGTCGCTGTGCCGGGCCAGCGCGGCTTGCACCGCGCGCAGTTGCCCAGTAAACGCAGGATCGCTCGGCGTCAGATGCCCGACCATCAGCGCCTGATGCGCCTGCGCGCCGCGCGCAATCATGGTGGTGACGGTGGCGATGCCGACGCTGCCGCCCAGGTTGAGCATCAGATTGTAAAGCCCCGTGGCGCTGCCGATTTGCCGTTGGCGCAACTGGCTCATCGTTGCCGTCGTCAGCGGCACGAAAATAAAGCTGACGGCGAAACCGTTCAGCACGGTCGGAAAAATGACGCTGGCCATGCTGACCTGGAGATTGAGGTTGCTCAACAGAAAGGCGGACAACGCCAGCATCGAAAATCCAAAGCCCAGCATCCAGCGCAACCGGATTTTGCCCACCAGCCGCCCGACAATCAGGGTGGTGCAAAACGCCGCGATGCCGCGCGGGCTCATCGTGTAACCGCTCTGCAACGCCGGGTAGCCCATTAACGTTTGCAGAAACAGTGGCAGCTCCGCCGTCGTGCCGTAGAGAACGATGCCGTTGATGGTCATCAACACCAGACCCACGGCGAAGTTCCGGCTGCGCAAAATCCGCAAATCCACCAGCGGATGCGCCACCTTTAGCTCCCACACGATAAATCCGAACATGGCCACGGCCGAAATGCCCAGGAACCAACGGATCCAGACCGCCCCCAGCCAGTCCGCCTCCTGTCCCTTGTCCAGGACGACCTGCAACGTGGCCAGCCACAGTGCGAGCAATCCGAACCCGACGAAATCAATCGCCGCCTCCAAATTGCGCTTGATGTACGGCGGGTCTTCGACCAGCCAGCCGGCCAGAAACATCGCCAGGATGCCGACCGGCAGATTGATGTAAAAAATCCAGCGCCACGAATAATTGTCCGTGATCCAGCCGCCGAGGGTGGGGCCGATAATGGGTGCCACGATGACGGCGAGGGAAAACGTCGCCATGGCCACGCCGCGTTTGGCGACCGGGAAACTCTCCAGCAAAATGGCCTGGGCGATGGGCACCATCGCGCCGCCGCCCGCGCCCTGCAAAATGCGCGCCAGAATCAGCATCGGCAGGCTCAACGCCATCCCGCACAATGCCGACGCGAACGTAAACATGCCGATGCAGGTAATAAACACCCGTTTCCGGCCGAAATGATTTCCCAGCCAGCCGGTCATCGGCAGGATGATGGCGTTGGAAATGAGATAGCTCGTGAGCACCCAGGTGGCTTCGTCGGTTGAAGCCGACAAACTGCCGGCGATGTGCGGCAGGGCGATGTTGGCGATGGAGGTGTCGAGCACCTGCATAAACGTCGCCAGCATCACGCCCACCGCGACCAGCCATGGGCTGTGGCGCGGACGCCAATCTTCGTGATGTGCGCTGTCAGGCATGGAAATTAGAAATTAAAAGGCAACAGCAACTGCGCTTGTCGTCGTGGACGGCGGTGGCTGACAGGGAACGGGGCTGACGCCGCTTTCCACGCACGATTTCAGCCGATGCAAAAGCGGCGTGTGCCTGTCACCCCTCACCCGCCGCACTCCAAAACCCGGCGGCAGTTCGAGCAGTCCATTCCTGCGCCCTTTGATCAAACCGGTTTTCATTGTGGCGCGGCCCGATTCATTTTGCGCCGCAGGGCGAATTGGAAAACAAACCTCGCCCCGCCGGCCAGGACCGCCGCCAGCAAGGCAATTGCCCAGCCGGGAATTTCAAACGGGCTTACGCGCACGCTCGGCGTTACGGACAGGCCGGGGCCGATGACGTGGCCGGCCGGCAACGGTTCATCAAAAAAAATTTTCACCGGTACGCGTTGGACCACTTTCACGTAGTTACCCGTGGCGTTTTCGGGCGGCAACAGGCTGAACCGCGCGCCGGACCCGGCCTGAACGCTGTCCACGTGCGCGTGCAATGATCGGCCAAGCGCATCAATCTCCACCCGCGCCGGCTGGTTGGTCTGCATGTGTTTCAGTTGGGTCTCCTTGAAATTGGCCACGACCCAAACGTTGGTCGGCACGATGGAGAAAAGTGTCTGGCCGATTTGCACGTAATTGCCCGGCTCGATGGATTTGCGCGTTACCCGGCCGTCACACGGTGCGTAAATTTTCGTGTAGGACAGGTCCAGTTGCGCCGCCTGGGCATTGGCCTGCGCCTGGCGGAATTCGGCGAACGCCATGGTCACGGAGGTCTTCGTCACCTCCAATTGCGCCTTGGCTTCGTTGATTTTCGAGGCGTCGGCAACGGCCTTTTGCCGCGCCGCGGCCAGATCCGCGTCAGCCTGTCTGACCGCGGCCTGGGCGGCGTCAAATTCCTGCGCCGAAATCGTGTTCTGTTGCCGCAATGCCTGGCTGCGCTGAAAATCCGCCTGCGCCCGCACATCGGTAGCTTCCGCGGCGTCGGCGTCCGCCTTGGATTGGTCGGCAGTGGCCTGGGCGGTGGCCACTTTCGCGGTCATCAAATCGAGCGCGGCCAACACCGTTTTGTAATTGGCTTCCGCCGCGTCGGCCGAAGACTGTTTCTGCGCGGCAGCCGTCGCGTAGTCCGCCGGGTCAATCTCCACGAGCGGCTCGTTAGAGCTGACCATCTGGTTATCGTCCACGTGAACGGCTAAAACCTGGCCGGAAATCCTTGGGGCGATGGACACGACGTGGGCTTCGATGAAGGCGTCGTCGGTGGATTCATGGGTGAGCGCGGTGATTAAATAATCCAGGCCGAAAAAAAGCAACCCGGCGAGCACGCCGGTTGCCGGCCAGATGAACCACGGCGAATTCAGTTTCCTCAACCTCGCGCCGTTCATCGTCGGCGGAGCGGGCAGACTTGCAGATACCGGTTTATTTTCATTCATAACATTCGAAATGACTGATTCCTAAACCCTGACGACGAAAGAATGACTAAGCCGGAATGACGAATAGCGAGCCGGGTGACTCCCGGCCAACTGGCATTGGTCATTTGGGGTTCATTCGTCATTTCGCGCCAGCGGTCTTTTCCCGCCAGCCGCCGCCCAGCGCCTGGTAAAGGTTAATCAAATTGAACAGCCGGGAATATTCGGACTGGATAAGGTTTTGCCGCGCGCTGTCGAGAGCCTGTTGCGCGGCGAGCACGTTGAGCGAACTGTCAACGCCGCTATGGAAGCGCGCCCGGGTCAGTTGATAATCCTGTTGTTGGGCTTTGACCAGGGCCCGGTTGGCTGCCAGTTGCGTTTGGACTGTGGCCCGCACCGCGAGCGCGTCGGCCACTTCCCGGAACGCGGTTTGAATCGCTTTCTGGTAGTTGGCGACTTCGATACGCTCGGCGGCTTTGATGGCCTGAAGTTCATTCCAGGCTGTTCCCGCCGCGAAAATGGGCCAGACAATTTGTGGTGAAAAGTTCCAGGCTTGCGACCCGGGGGCGAACAACCCTTCCAGCGTTGAACTGGCAGTGCCGCCCGCGCCAGTGAGGGTGACGGTCGGGAAAAAGGCCGCTCGCGCAGCGCCAATGTTGGCGTTGGCAGCCTTGAGTTGATGTTCGGCTTCAAGAATGTCCGGTCGGCGCGCAATCAGGTCGGAAGGCAGACCCGCCGGGATTTCAGACAAACAAATTTGCGGGTTGAACGGCTGCGGCGAGGGCAGGTCATCGGGCAACGGGCGGCCCACCAGCAGCACAAGATTGTCATCTGCCTGGGCAAGTTGTTGTTCATAACCGGCCACGGTTGAGCGCGCGGTTTGCATCTGGGTTTCGGCGGCATTCAAATCGAGTTGGGACAGAACGCCGGCTTCGTAGCTGCGTTTGGTCAGGTCGTAAGCGCTGCGCGCCGCTTTCAGCGCCTCCCGGGCCACGGCGAGTTGCTCAGTCGCCTCGCGTTCCGTCAGACAGGCCGCGCTCACTTGAGCCACCAGCGCGATCTGGGCGCTCTTTTTGGCTTCCCCGGTGGCAAAATAGGTCTCCAGCGCCTGCCTTTTCAGACTGCGCACCCGGCCGAACAGGTCCAGTTCATACGAAACGACGCCGAGGTTCACATTATACTGATCGAAGGTCGCTGTAAAAGTGCCGCCGCCGAATCCGGTGGCAATGCGTTGGCGCGAGCCGTTGGCGTTGACGTTCACAGTGGGAACCAGGGCATTGCGCTGGACACGGTAGAGCGCGCGGGTTTGTTCGACGTTCAGCATCGCCACGCGCAAGTCAAGGTTGTTGGTCAGGGCCAGTTCAATGAGTTTTTGCAGGCGCGCATCGCGGAAAAAATCGCGCCAGCCGATGTCTGAAGCCGGAACGGCGGAGGCATTGGTCAGGCTGACGCTGTGTCCGGGCACCTTCGGCCAGGCAGGTGAAATCGCGGCGGTCGGCTGGTGATATTTCGGTGCGAGCGTGCAGCCGGCCAGGGCTAGAGCAAACAAAGCAATCACGAGGGGAGCGCACGCGCCTCGCGTGCACCCGACCGCGCCCTCGCGGTCGGCGCGCAGTGCGCCAACGCGCGTCGCTGCGCAGTGGCGCGCAACAGTGCGGTTGACGGAGGCGTCAACCGCCGCACGCGAGGGCGCGTGCGCTCCCCATTTGCCGTTGCGAACTTCCCGGCGCAGTCGCTTCAACGCTTCAACGATTTGAATAAATTTACTCATGATTTGGCCGGGTTGTTGTTGCCCTCGTCTTCCTCGAAGCCGGCCGGTTTGGGCGCCATCATCGTGTGCGAAGGTTTCCGGCTCTTGAAAACCCGGCGCACGACCACGAAGAACATCGGTACGAAAATCACTGCCAGCGCCGTGGCCGAAATCATGCCGCAACCCACGCCGGTGCCGATGTCGTGCCGGCTGGCCGCGCCGGCGCCGGTGCTCACCGCCAGCGGCCCCACGCCCAGGATGAACGCCAGCGACGTCATCAAAATCGGTCGCAGCCGCAAATGCGCGGCCTCCAGCGTGGCTTCGACCAAACCTTTGCCCTGCGCCTGCAAATCTTTCGCGAACTCGACAATCAAAATCGCGTTCTTGGCCGACAAACCGACGATGGTCAGCAGGCCGACCTTGAAAAACACGTCGTTGGGCAACCCGCGCAGCGTCGCGCCGAGCAGCGCGCCGATGACGCCCAGCGGCACGACCAGCATCACGGCCAGCGGAATAGACCAATTTTCGTAAAGCGCCGCCAGCGCCAGAAACACCACGATGACCGACAGCGCATAAAGCAGCGGCGCCTGTTTGGCCGAGAGCCGTTCCTCGAAGGATTGGCCCGTCCATTCGTAGCCGAAGCCCCGCGGCAATTTCGCGGCCAATTGTTCCATGGCGTCCATCGCCTGGCCGGTGCTTTTGCCCGGCGGTGGCGACCCGACCAGTTCCAGCGCCGGGAATCCGTTGTAATGCTGCAATGACGGCGAGCCGTAAATCCAGCGCAGTGCGACGAGGCTGTTCAGCGACACCATCTGGCCCTGGGCATTGCGGACGTAAGCCTGGCCGACGTCCTGCGGCAACATGCGATACGGCGCGTCCAGTTGGGCAATGACGCGCTGCACGCGGTTGCCGTTCACGAAATTGTTGATGTAAAAGGAGCCGAAATACGTGGCGAGCGCCGTGTTCAGATTCGCCAGCGGCACGGCCAGCGCGCCGGCCTTGGCCAGATCCACGTCCACCTTGAGTTCCGGTGTGTCTTCCAATCCCTGAAAGCGGAGCTGCGTGATGTCCTGGTTCGTCCCCCCCAGCGCGAGCAGTTCGTCGCGCGCCTGCATGAGGCTGTTGTGGCCAAGGCCCGCCTGGTCTTCCAATTCAAAGTCGAAACCGGATTGAAAACCCAGTTCGGGAATCGGCGGCGGATTGATGGGATAAATCACCGCGTCCTTAATCCCGCTCAACGCCATGAAAGCGCGCCCGATGATGGCATCCGCGCGGTGTTGCGCGCCAAGGCGCTGGCGCCAATCCTTCAAGTGAATGAACGCGAGCGCGGCGTTTTGGGCCTGGCCGTTGAAACTGAAGCCGGCCACGTCCACCATGCCCGCCACTTCCGGTTGCTTCAGGTAGTAAGCCTCGACCTGCTTGAGCACTTCCACCGTGCGTTGCTGGGTCGCGCCGACCGGTAATTGGACGAGCGTAATGAAGTAGCCCTGGTCTTCCGCCGGCAAAAACGACGACGGCAAACGCACATAAAGCCATGCCACCGCCGCGATGATGGCCAGATAAATTGCAGCATAGCGCGGAATTTTCTTGAGCCCCCGCGCCAGAAAACTTTCGTAGCCTTTCCGCGTGGCAGCGAAGCCGCGGTTGAACCAGCCGGAAAATCCACCCTTCCTCAAATGATGCCCCTTTTCCACCGGCGGCAGCAGCGATGCGCACAACGCCGGCGTCAACGAAAGCGCCAGGAAAATCGAGAACAACATGCACGACACCATCGCCACGGAAAACTGCCGGTAAATCGCGCCGACCGACCCGCCGAAAAACGCCATCGGCACGAACACCGCCGTCAGCACCAGCGAAATGGCGATGAGTGCGCCGGTGATTTGTTCCATCGCCTTGCGCGTCGCCTCGCGCGGTGGCAGCCCTTCCTCGCTCATGATGCGCTCGACGTTTTCCACGACCACGATGGCGTCGTCCACCAACATGCCGATGGCCAGCACCATGCCGAAGAGCGTCAGCACGTTGATCGAGAAATGCAGCGCATACATCAAGGAAAACGTGCCCGTCAGCGCCACCGGAATCACAATCGTCGGGATGAACGTCGCCCGGAAATTTTGCAGGAACAGGTAAATGATTAAAAACACCATCGCGATGGCTTCCAGCAGTGTGAACACCACATCACGAATGGACGCACGGACGAATTCGGAACTGTCATACGGATAATCCACCTGCACGCCCGGCGGGAAAAATTTGGAAAGCTCGGCGACCCTGGCGCGCACGGCGTCGGCGGTGGCGACGGCGTTGGCCGAAGGCGTCAGCCGGATGCCCACCGCGGCCGTCGGCCGCCCGTCCACGCGCGCCTGAAAGCCGTAGTTTTCCGCGCCCAGTTCCACGCGGGCCACGTCCCGCAAATACACGCGCGAGCCGTCGGGATTCACCCGCAGCAAAATGCTTTCAAACTGCTTGACGGTCGCGAGTGTGCTCTGGCCTTGCAACGTGATGTTGATTTCCTGGCCTTTCACCGACGGCCGCATTCCGAGCTGGCCGACCGGCACCTCGAGGTTTTGCGCCGAAATCGCGGCGATGACGTCGTTCGCATCGAGGCTGTAGCTGTCGAGCTTGTCGGGATTGAGCCAGATGCGCATGGCGAACTGCGAGCCAAACAAATCCGCCTCGCCCACGCCGGTGACGCGCCGGATCGGGTCGAGCACCTGGGCGGAAATGTAATTGCCCAGCGCCACGTCGCTGATGCTGTTGTTCGTGGTCGAGAGCGTGAAAAACATCAGAAAGTTGTGCGTGGATTTGAGGACGGTGATGCCCTGTTGCTGCACCGTCGCCGGCAAACTGGGCACGGCCAGTTGCAATTTGTTCTGCACCTGCACCTGCGCGATGTCCGGGTCGGTGCCGGGATCGAAATACAACTGCACCTGCGAGACGCCGTTCGCGCTGCTGGTGGACTGGATGTAAAGCAGGTGGTCAATGCCGTTCATCTGCTGCTCGATGACCGACGTGACGGTGTCCTGCACCGTTTCCGCCGACGCGCCCGCGTAAGTGGCAGTGATGGAAATGGACGGCGGCGCGACGCTGGGATACTGCGCGACCGGCAAATGGGTGATGGCCAAAACCCCTGCCAGCATGATGAGCAGGGAAATCACCCAGGCAAAAATCGGCCGGTCTATGAAAAATTTCGGCATGGCAATCTCCCGTTAATTTCCTTTGACCGATGAAGGCGAAGCGGAATTGGTGGCGCCGGTTTCAATGAACGGAACCGCCTTCACCGGCATGCCCGGCATGGCTTTTTGCAAACCTTCGACGACGACCTGCTCCCCGGCCTTCAAGCCGTCGGTGACAATCCATTTGTTCCCGACGGCCTGGCCGATTTTAATCACCCGGGCCTCCACTTTGCCGTCCGCGAGGACCACCATTACGGTGGCGACGCCGTTCGGTCCGATGTTCACGCCGCGTTGGGGCACGGTGATAGCCCGGTTTTCCACCGCCCGCTCCAGCACGCCCCGCGCGAACATCCCCGGCAGGAGCAAATGATCGGCATTCGGAAATTCCGCGCGCAGGGTAACCATGCCGCTGGTCGGGTCCACCGTGACGTCGGAGAACAATAATTTGCCGGGTTGCGAGTAAGCCGTACCATCGTCCAGCAGCAACGTTATCTTCGCTTCGCCGGGCGCGACTGTTTTGAGCGTGCCGTTCTCCATTTCGCGCCGGAGCCGCAGCAACTCGGTGGACGATTCGGTGAAGTCGCAATAAATCGGATCCAGTTGCGTGACCAGGGCCATTTCGGTGGCGGCGGCTGCGCTGACCAGCGCGCCTTCGGTGACCAGCGCCGCGCCCACGCGCCCGTCAATCGGCGCCGTGACGGTGCAATAACCAAGGTTGATGGCGGCGATTTCCTGCGTGGCTTTGGCCTGCGCCGCCGCGGATACGGCATTGTCGTAATCCTGCTTGCTGACGGCATTGATGCTTACCAGCGGTTCGTAACGTTCCGCCAGTTGTTCCGCCTGCGTCAGGGTGGCGTTCGCGCTGTCGAGCGCGGCTTGGTAGGGCGCAGGATCAATCTGGTAAAGCACTTCACCGTTAGTGACGTCGGCCCCTTCGCGGAAGTACCGGTGCAAAACAATGCCGTCCACGCGCGCGCGCACCTGTGCCACGCGCACGGGATTGATCCGCCCCGGTAATTCCGTCGTCAACGCCACCGGTTCCGGTGTGACGGTGACCACGCCGACCTCCGGCGGCGGCATCTGGAAACCGCCGGGTGGACGCCCGCCGCAGGCTGTGAATATCAGCGTTGTGGCAATGGCAACTGCAATTTGGAGTGCGGCGACACGTCGCCGCCTTCCAACGACGCGACATGTCGCGCTGGACCAGACCGCGGACCTGTCCGCGCAGTCCATAGGCAGTGCGCGCGTAATTCCAGTTATTCTCCTTGTTTTCACGATTTACCCTTTCGTTTTTTCTTTGCGCTCGCACCGGCCAGGAACAACTCCACAATGCGTTCCGCGGCGCGGCGGTTCAGGCGGTAACCCGGCATCAACAAATGCGAAGTGACGTAAAGGTGCGCCTGTCCGTAAAAACCGTAGGCGAGGTCCCGGCCGTCAAACCGGTTGTCCAATTCGCCGGCGGCCTGGGCGCGTTTGATGAGGCCGTGCATGAACTCCAGATTGCGCTGGCAACGGTCGAGGTAGTGCAAACCCGCCGGCACTTCGCCCGGCGCGGCAAACGCCGTGGCAAACGCGATGCGGGTCAACTCACGGTTTTTATGGAAGTAATCGAACAAGGCGGTGAGAATTTCAACCAGTTGTCCGCGGAAATTCTTCGCGCTCGCCGCCGCCCGTTGCACGACCTCAAACCGCTCATCGTGCGCCTCGTTGACCAGCGCCTGAAACAGCCCGGCCTTATCGCGGAAGTGGTAATACAATGCCGGCTTGGACACCTTCGCATCGCCGACGATTTGCTGGACGGAAGTGGCCGCGTAGCCGCCATTGGCAAAGCGTTTGAGCGCCGCCCGGAGGATCTGCCGCCGTGTTTCGGGACCGTGTTTGGCCATATACTTACCGAACGGTAGGTAATGAACGGTGCATTGTCAAATGGATTTCATGCCGGCCGCGCCCCGGTCTTCGGGGGCGGATGCCCCCACGGGCCGGAAGGTCGCCATCAGGGTGCGAATGGTCGGGGTGCGCAGGATTGCGATGGAATGGTCACGGACGCCGGTGACAAGCCCTCCGCGCCGGCCGCCAGTTTGATTTCGCCCGGTTCTTTGGTGGATTGCACGATAATCTGCGCCAGGCCGTTGAAGACGCTGCGTTGCCATTCGGGCGCCACCGGTTTGTCCGCGAATTGTAACGTCACGCCCTTGCTGATGCCGCCCCCGGCATTCCAATTCGCCACCGCTACGGCGATGGAGTTCTCGCCCGGGTGCAGGAAAGATTTCACATCAAAAACGGACGGCACGTGTGAATCGTGTGATTCGCCAACCTGCCGGCCATTCACATAAACCCAGCCGTCTTCACCGATCCGGGCGAAACGCAATTCCACCGCCTCAGCTTCAAAGTCCTGCCTGGTCACCTGGAATCGGGCGCGGAAGACCGCCTGGCCGCGTTCGCCCAATGGTCCTTTATCAGCCTGCACGTTGGCCGCGCTCCAGTTTGTGTCGTTAAAATCCGGTCGGTATTCCGCGAGTCGCTGGTCGTAAACGTTCGGCACTTCTTTCCAGCGCCAGCCGTCGTTCAGGGAAACCGAGTGGATCAAAAATTGCGGGAGGTCAACATCGCGTTCGTGGCAACTCGGATCACCGTTGCCGACGCCGAGAATTTTTCCCGGGCCGCCCAAGGTGAAGTGAACCGGATTGCTGGCGACGGGCACGACGCGGCCTTGCGCGTCGGCCACGGAAACGGTGATGACACTCACGTCCTCGCCGTTGGCGTTGAGGGTCGGGCGGTCGGGGTTGAGTTGGACCGCGGCAGGAGCGCCGGTGGTTTCCACGCTGGTTTCGGAGACGACCTTGCCATCGGTGTAACCTTTGGCGTTCAGGACGCCGGGCGCGTATTTCACCGACCAATGCAGGTGCAAACAATTCGTCATGGTCTGCCGGCCCAGGCTCTGGCCGTTCAGGAACAATTCGACCTGCTGGCAGTTGGCGTAGCACCACACGTCAATGTCCTTGCCCTCCCGGCCCGGCCAGTTCCAATGCGGGAACAGGTGCAGCACCGGCTGGTCCGTCCACTGGGCCTGGTAATACCAGAAATTGTCCTTGGGGAAACCGCAGGTGTCGAGGATGCCGAAATGCGAATTGATGCACGGCCAGGAATAAGGCGTCGGTTCGCCGCGATAATCGAAGCCCGTCCAGACGAAACCGCCGGAGAGCCACGGACGCACCGCGAAGTAACTCCACCAGCGTTCGGCTGTGTGCGCCCAGGGCGGCGCGTTTTCGTCGTAAGCGCTGACATAGCCGCGGGCCTTGTCGTTTGCATAAATGCCGCGCGTGCTCACGGTGCTGCCCTGTTCGGTGCCCACTTCCGGCTGGGTCGGATGTTCCCGGTGGTAATCCTCCATGTCCGGGCCGACGTGATAATTCCAGCCGCGCACCTCGATAACGGAATTGATGTTCCCGGTGAAAACGTTGCCGACCGGCGCCGCGTAAGTGACCGGGCGGGCCGGGTCGAGTTGTTTTGCAAGCTTTTGCATCGTTGCGGCCACGCGGACACCGGCGGGCGTGGTCTGCACGGAGAATTCCTCATTGGCGATGCTCCAAATGACGACGCTCGGATGGTTCCGGTCACGCAGGATCTGGCCTTTGAACCGGTCGAGGTTGGCGGCGTCACTGCCAAGCAGGCGGTTTTCATCCATGACCAGCATGCCGAGCCGGTCGCAGGCGTCGAGCAGTTCCGGTGTGGGCGCATTGTGCGAGGTGCGAATGGCGTTGCAGCCCATTTCCTTCAGCTTCCTGACGCGGAAATACTGCAACGCATCCGGCAACGCGGCCCCAACGCCGGCCGCGTCCTGATGATTGCATGTGCCCTTGAGTTCGTAGGGTTTGCCATTCAGCAGGAATCCCCAGTTTGCGTCGAACGCGACGGTGCGGATGCCGAACACTGTTTCCTGGCGGTCAACAATTTTACTGTCCGCTTCAACTGTTGTGACGAGCTTGTAAAGCTTTGGATTTTCGGGCGACCAAAGTTCATACGAACTGAATTTTGCGGCGCCGCGGAATTTCGCGTGTTCTCTGCCGCGAATCCAATGTGAATCTTTGAATTTGCCTAAAGATTTACCTTCAGGAGAAAACAACTCAAACCCCGTCGTCGCTTTTGATATGGAATTCGTTGATTGGTTCAGCAAGTCGGCTTGGACGACAATATTTACGGGACCTTTTGGAGTTTTCCCGTTTTTGAACACGCTTTGAACAAAAAGGCCGTCCGGCGCGATGGCGAGCGGACTGGTTTTCACGAGCCAGACGTGGCGGTAGATGCCCGCGCCTTCGTAAAACCAACCCTCGAATTGCGAAGCATCCACCTTTACCGCGATGACGTTCTGGCGGCCGGGGTTGACCACGTCGGTGATGTCGTAGCGAAAACTGCTGTAACCGCTCTCGTGGTGGCCGATGAACCAGCCGTTCACGAACACTTCCGCGTCGCGGAACACGCCGTCGAATTCGAGCCACAGCCGCCGGCCCGCGTCCGCTTCCGGCAACGCAAACGTGCGGCGATACCACGCGACACTGTTGGCCGGGAAACCTGGCCCGACGGGCTTGAATCCGTGACTGCCGTCCGCGCCCTGGTCAAATGGCAGTTCGACGGCCCAATCGTGCGGCAGGTTAACGGAGCGCCAGCTTGCGTCGCTGAACGACCGGCCGGCCGGGCCGCTGCCGGTGCCGGCCTTGGCCCAGTTGATGGCCGCGCCCCATTCGTTGCCGAGATGAAATTTCCAGCCGGAATCCAGCAACAGCCGTTCACGCGGCGAGGGGGGTTCACTGGCGGACAAACCCGGGTCGAAATTCACCAATAGCGCGCCGGCAACCAAACAACCCAAGGGAAAAGCGGTCTTCATGAAACCTGAAACTAAGCGCCGGGGGCGGGTGTGGCAATGGCAAACGGTAAACAAGCGTAATTTCCAGCGATTTTCAGAAAGGGCTTGCGTGGTTTCAAATTCGTTTGCGGATTTGTCTGGAGACGTAAAACCCTTTCCCCGGCTCGCAACAACCCGCCAACGCATTATCATTGGCGTGGAGCCACAACGCGCTTTTCATTTGCCCGAACCCCCTTCTATCATCGCCGGCACCGGATCAAACGAAGCATTCAAAATTTCATGACCAAATTATTTCTCGGACTGGATTCCAGCACCCAAAGTCTCAGCGCGGTCGTCATTGACTATGGCCGCCGCAACATCGTTTATGACAAGTCGCTGAATTTCGACCGTGCGCTGCCGCAGTACGGGACGCAAAACGGCGTCCTGCCCCATCCCGACCCACTGGTCAAACACAGCCCGCCGTTGATGTGGGCTGACGCGCTCGATTTGATTTTTGCCGAAATGAAGAAGGACGGCGTCGCGCTCGGCGACATTCTGGCCATCAGCGGCAGCGGACAACAGCACGGCTCGGTTTATCTCAATGACAAAGCCGCGGGCGCGTTGGCCAAGCTTAATCCCGCGAAATCCTTGGCGGAAAATCTGAACGGCGTTTTCGCGCGCAAAACGGCGCCGATCTGGATGGATTCCTCGACGGCTAAAGAGTGCGCGGAAATCCGCAAAGCGCTCGGCGGCATCAAGGCCACCGCGCAAAAAACCGGTTCAGACGCGTTTGAGCGGTTCACTGGCCCGCAAATCCGCAAGTTTTACAAGACCGAACCGGAAGCCTACGCGCAAACCGCCAGCATCGCGCTGGTCAGTTCGTTCATGGCTTCGCTGCTCGCGGGAAAAATCGTGCCGATTGACCACGGCGACGGCGCGGGCATGAACCTGATGGACATCCGCAACAAAACCTGGCACCCGGTGGCGCTCAAGGCCACCGCACCGGGTCTGGACAAAAAACTGCCGCCAGTCGTGGCGTCTTCCGCGTTGGTTGGCGCAGTCAGTCCGTATTTTGTGGAAAAATTCAACGTGAATCCCCAGGCGCAAATCCAGGTCTGGTCCGGCGACAATCCGTGCAGTGTCATCGGCCTCGGTCTCATCAAAGCCGGCCAGGTGGCCATCAGCCTGGGCACGAGTGACACATTCTTCGGCTCGATGAAGAAATGCCAGACGGACGCGCACGGTGAGGGGAACGTGTTCGGCTCGCCCAACGGCGACTACATGACGTTGATTTGCTTCAAGAACGGCTCACTGGCCCGCGAAAAAATCCGCGAACAGTACCGCATCAAAGGCTGGGACGAGTTCAACCAGCGCATTGCCGCGACGCCGCCCGGCAACCACGGCGGCATCCTGTTGCCCTGGTTCGACGCGGAAATTGTTCCCCGCGTGAACCAGCCGGGCATCCATCGGTTCGATTTGGACGAAAAAGACGTCGCCGCGAACTGCCGCGCGATTTTCGAGGCGCAGGTGATGTCCATGCGGCTGCATTCGCAATGGATGAAAGTGTCGCCGGCGCAGATTTTCGCGACCGGCGGTGCATCAAACAACCGGGCATTGTTGCAGGTGCTCGCCGACGTGATGAACTGCCACGTGTTGCGGATTGAGGTGTCCAAGAGCGCGGCGCTGGGTGCGGCCCTGCGGGCGGCGCATGGCTGGCTGCTGGATGCGGGCCAAAAGCCGAAGTGGGAAGACGTCGTGGCCGGCTTCTGCAATCCGATCCCGAACAGCGAAGTCCGGCCGAACCCGGAAGCGGCGGCGGTTTACTACCAATTGGTCGAGAAATATGCCGTGTGCGAACGGAAGGCGTTGGAGCAGATTCGGGGTTGAGTCGGCGGCTACGCTACAGGATTGTGGAGTGCGGTGACACGTCACCGCCTTCCAATGCGCCGACATGTCGGCGCACTCCAAAATCGTTTGATGGCGGCGGTCAATCGACCGCCGCTACAGTTTTATTCCACGACGCGTTTGCCTTTTTTCCGGTTGCGGTACTGCTCCTTGATCCACTTGTAGGTCACGGCCAGGCCCTCGTCCAATGGCGTGTTCGGTTCCCAACCCAGAACTTTCTTGATGAAGGTGTTATCGCTGTTGCGCCCGGCGACCCCGCGCGGCGCGGTCAGGTCGTGATGCCGTTTGAGTTTCACGCGGGCAATCTTTTCAATCTTCGAGAGCAGTTCGTTGACGGAAACCAGTTCGCTGGTGCCGAGGTTGATGGGCGTGGCAATCAACTTGTCGCAGTGCATGATCAGGTCAATGCCTTTCACGCAGTCATCAATGTACATGAAACTGCGGGTCGGCGTGCCGTCGCCCCAGATGGTGATGCTCTTCCTGCCGGTATCAATGGCCTCGATGACCTTGCGGCAGAGGGCAGCGGGAGCCTTCTCGCGTCCCCCGTCCCAGGTGCCGTGCGGGCCATAAACATTGTGGAAACGGGCAATCAAGGTCTTCATCCCGCGTTCAACCCAGTATTCTTGGCAGAACATTTCGGAGATGAGTTTTTCCCAGCCGTAACCGCGCTCGGCCATCGCCGGGTAGGCGTCAGATTCCTTGAGCGCGCGGACGTTCGGGTCCTGCTGCAAATCGGTGTTGTAGGCGCAGGCGGATGAGGAATAAAAATAGCGGCGGACCCCGGCGCGATAGGCGGCCTCAATCATGTGGGTGTTGATGAGAATGGAGCGCAGGCACTCGACGCGGAACCGTTCGATGAAACCCATGCCGCCCATGTCGGCAGCCAGTTGATAGACCTCCACCGCGCCTTCACAGACGCGATGGCAATTGTCTTCCTGGCTTACGTCGAGGCAGAGCGATTCGACGCCCGGCACGGTGAGATACCATTCGTAGAGCGGTTTCTTGTCCACGGCGCGAATCCGGGTGAAGCCTTTGTTCGTGAAGTAAAGCGCCAGATTGCCGCCGATAAAACCGCCCGCGCCAGTGATGAGGATCAAGTCGTCTGGATTCAGGGGCGGGTCTTTCTCAACGAGACGTTTTGTTTCCATATGTTTTCGCAAGCCTGTTCCGTCGAAGTTATGAGACACCGGGGAGTCAGCTTTAAAATTTGTCAGCCGATCGTATGGAAACCCGCCCATCCGCGCAAGGAAAAACGGTTCTAATCGGTTTGGTTGGCGGCGGCCAATCCGGGTCTCTTGCGCAGAAAAAAGAACGGGGCAATTCCACCGATAGAAATGTCCGCTTTCGCGACGCAAGGGTGGTCCGTCCGAAAGGCAAACCAGTCATCGCGTCAGCCGGTTGGCCGCCGGTTTCGGGCCGGAGCGTGAACGCTCGTGGAACCCCAAACGAACTCCAACGGCGTTGACTCAAGGGCGTGCACACCCGCCTGGAGGGGCGGGGAGGCGAGGACTTCGCGAAACAACTCCAGATTGGCATTCACCCACCGTTGGAGCTTCCGAATGCCGTGTTCCGCAGCGCAGGCGGGACGCCACCCCAAATCTGCAAACGCCTTCCTGACATCTGCGACAAACACTTTTTGATCGCCCTGCCTGGGCGCGGCAAAACCAATTTCAACCGGTGCCCCGCTCTCCGCCTCGAGCCAATGGACAAGTTGCATGACTGAATATTGATTCTGCGGGCCGCCGCAGATGTTATAAACCTGGCCGGCCACTTTGTCGCGTTTCTGCCATGCCCGGCAATAGGCATCAATCAGGTCATCAATAAAGAGAAGGTCGCGAGTCTGTTTCCCATCGCCAAAGATCGTGATGGGACGACGCAGGGCGTGGGCAATCAGGAACCAGGCGACCCAGCCTTGGTCCTCCATGCCGAATTGGCGGTACCCATAAATGCAGGATTGACGGAAACAAACGGTGGTTAATCCATAGATTCTGGAATAATCCTGTACGTATTGGTCGGCAGCCCCTTTGGAACAGCCGTAGGGAGAATAAAAATCCAGCGGCTGCTCCTCCGAAATTCCCTCCGGGCGGTCTGCCCATTCATAACGGCCATTGCGCTCAATGACAGCGGCGCCCTCCAGACTGCCATAAACCTTGTTGGTGGAGGCGAAGATAAACAGGGCCTCCGGGCAGAACAAACGGACGGCTTCC
>Ga0335077_10001418_pt1 | contig 28388 bp, 24 predicted proteins | sample Lox_Sample_31_FD_207151 | JGI IMG/M metagenome (GOLD analysis project Ga0335077, IMG submission 207151) | Soil microbial communities from Loxahatchee National Wildlife Refuge, Florida, United States - Lox_Sample_3.1 | ecosystem: Environmental > Terrestrial > Soil > Wetlands | place: USA... | reverse complement strand
CCGCATGAGTTCCGCTTCGTTGATGCCAGTCAAAATGTCTTCGTCTCCAGTGACCAGGAGCGTGGGCACGTTGATTGTCTTAAGTGTCTCGATGGAGTCCGGACGCTCGGCCATCCCACGCTGCACCTGGGCAATGTCTTCCGGTGACATCTGCCGCATCATGCCCAAAGCACCGTCCACGAGATCAGGACGTGCTTCGCGCGTAGTCTTGCCCAGCAATCTCGGCACCATGGACTGCAGGAAAGGCTCGGTGCCGCGGTCGAGGACATCGTTGGCTGCCTGAAGACGTCCGGCGCGCCCTTCCGCGTTGTCGGCCGGCGCTTTCGTATTGCACAAGCCGAGTGCGGCTACTCTGTGGCGATGCTTCCGCCAGAACTCAAACAGGATGTAGCCGCCAATGGAAATCCCGATCAGTGGCGCACGGCCGGCCTGGGCATCGTCCATGATCCGCGCCAGGTCGGCGGCATGTTTGGCCATGGTCGCGGGGCCCTCGCCCACTTCGGATTCCCCATGACCGCGAAGATCGGGAAGGATCAGTCGATAACGCGAGGAAAGTTCTTCGGCGACAGGAATCCAGAACTCGTGATTAGCGGGAAAGGGATGCAGCAAGACGACGGAAGGTCCGTCGCCCATGATCCAATGAACGATTTCAGCATCATCACTGCGCAGACGATACGAGGGAATTCCAGCCATGCGGCATTAGAACACGATCCGGGGCAACGCTTGTGTAGGGGCGGACGCGGCCTGCCCTGAGCGGAGTCAAAGGGTCCGCCCCGCGAGCGCAGCGAGGGTTACGGGACGGCTGCCGAGCCATCGCAAGCGCAGGTTCACTACCTCGCTTCGGTCACGGGCTGGGCCGACCTGGGAGCCTGCAGCATGAGCGGCTCTTCCGGCATGATGATCCATGCAATCGGGTAAGAGAAGAATCCGACAACCGTCATGCACGCCACGATGAGCCAGAGGACTCGAACCAGAGTCACATCAATATCGAAGTACTCCGCGAAGCCAAGACAAACGCCCGCGACTTTGCGCCCCAGCCGGGGACGAATCAGCTTACGCCGGGCCAACGAGACTCCCACCCGGGTGCCGCAGTAGGCACAAACCAAGGCATCGTCCTGAATCACTTTTCCGCAGTAGTTGCAGTACATAGCTCCACCTTCATCTCATATCTTAATTTACGGAGAAACCCAGCCCGAGGTTCCCGGCTCACCTTTCATCACTCCCTGTATGCATCTTTCAGATACCGTCGGGCCTGGTCGGCCTGCCCACTATCGGGACGGCCGGTCAGGACTGCCTCGTAGGCCTTCATCGCCATGTCGCGCTTCTGCAAGAGGTCGTACACCTCTCCAGCGGCGAGATTGGCTTTCTGCCGAATGTCAGGGTCTGGATTCGGAGCTTCATTCACAAGTTGATAAGCCGCTGCCGCCCCTTCAAAATCTTTTTTGCTGCGCAACAATTCGCCTAGTCCCCAGGCAGCCAATTCGTAGTGCATCTTGCGGTACTTCCCCGCACGTCCGTTCTCCCAAACCTTGCGGTACTCGGCCTCGGCCTCGTCCAGACGTCCGGCATCGCGTTGGAGATTGGCGACTTCGGTCGGGAACAAATGGTTTCCCGGATATTTTGTGGTCAGCTCCTGCATGTACGCGATCGCTTCGTCGTATTTGTGCTCCCGGCGCAGGAACAGGGAGAGAACGACCTTGGCATCCAGCGAGTTCTCGGCATCGCTTTTCGCGGCGTCCCTCAGGTAGGCCAAACCGCGGTCTTTCGAACCGTTGAGTCCGGCAAGAGCCGCCGCCACTTTGATGCTCCAGGGCAGGTTTCCCACCACGTAATTGTGCGTGCCGACTACCATCTTTGCGTCGACGAAGTCGGGATCGAGTTGCAACACGCGCTCGTGGTCGTGACGCGCCCCCACGGCATTGCGCAATGCTGAAAACCAGGCGCGCTCCACGAGCCCTGTGTAAACGGCGAACTCGGCCCGGGTCACGCCACGGCAGTACAGAGCGTCGATGTCCGACGGATTGTTCTTGAGCCGCTTCTCCTCCTCCGTCTGCGCCCGGTGCGCCAGGGCTTTGATGCGGACCTTGATTCTTTCATCGGTCGGCCGCGGAGCCCGCCCAATAAAGCTGTCATTGGCGTAGTCTCCGGTGTTCATCGCTCCCGTGTCGTAGAGGTCATGCATGAGAATCACGGTGAGCAGATGGTTCAACGCGTAAGGGTCGTTGGGATGCTTGTCGAGAAGCTTCTCAAACTCCAAGGTCGCCCGCTGATAATCCATGTTGTAGAAGTGATCGAATGCGGCCTGCACCTCCGGATCATGAGGGACGCCATGAGCCACGGGCACGCTCTGCGCCATGCCGAATTCGATCCCAGCGATGAGAAAGAGGAAAACCGGAATCTGGCGAGCGCAAAGCCGGAGAATCATGCGGGAACTCTACTCAATATGCCGATCCGGCTAGTCTAAACGAATAGCAACAGTCGTGCCGCTCTGCAGGGGACATCCCACGCTTCTTCATCGGAACCAAGAGTGTTATGTATGGTGCACCGTCCGCTATCGCTGAGACGAAAAGGCACCTTATACTTTTGTCAGCACAAAAATGAATGCGCCTCTACCGAATAGCCATCGCGAGGCAAGGACTGGTCATCTTCTGTGGGTCCCTGACGACTGGTTTGATGATTCCGGTAGTGTCTGGGCCTTCGTAACTGAGCAACTTTGACCTTGCGCGGCAAGTAAGAATTGCTCGCGTGGTGAGAACGCGCCCCATTCTGCCGGATGCGAAGTCTTTATTTATCATGACGTTAGTTGAAGCTCATCTTTGGTGCTTAGAGTGCCACATAAGGTTATCCCGGCAAGTCCCAGTGGGTCCACAATGGCAGAGGTAGTACAAGGAACGCAGCAAGAATTCTGGCAGCCTCCGGCGCACCGTCTGAGTGACGAAATGGAGGCTTCCCAACTCCGCTCGACGATGGCGGAGGCGTGTCCGCGCTGCGGCACTGAGTTTCTGCTGGGGTCGCGCTTCTGTCACACCTGTGGCGGACGCCGCCCGGAAGCCATCAGCCCCTCCGCGCGAGCCGACGCGGCCGTCCTCGCAGGATTGTGGGAGCTTGGCATTCACAAGCTCCAGTCCGCGATTGGCGGCTTGTCTTGGAGCAAGGTCAAGTTCCCCGCTTGGCTGCATTATCTTCAGTTTCACGAGATAAAGACCCGGGTCGGACTCTCCACGGGTTCGTTGATTGCATTTGTGATTGGACTGGCTTGCGTGGCAGGTGCCCTGCTGGTCGGTCTGATCAGCGCCAAGACTTGGAATGACTTTTACTCGATTCAGCTTTATCGGGCAGAGTGGCTGTTAGCGGCAATCGCCTGTTTTGTGGCAGGAATCCTGTTCAAGAAGCTTCCCCAAGATCAGACAAAAGACTAGTTCGACTCGCTCCCGCTTCCGGCAGCCCTCCGCTGCTGGCTCATCCTGTAAAGATGGTGCACCGGGCCAGTACCCTTGCCCACTGCTTGTCCGTTGGAGATAGCGGCGCTGACATAGATCTTGGCGAGAAGCGTGGCTTCAGCGATTCCACGGTCGAGGGCCAAGTTGCAAGCCATCGCGGTCGCGAAAGCACATCCGGTCCCATGCGTGGACTTGGAGCGCTGCCGCTCCGCCTTGAAGATTTCATGCTCGATTCCATGCTTGGTGATAAAACTGAGCAGATCCATCGCTTTCTCCAGGTGGCCTCCCGTCACGACGACCGCGCGGGCCCCCATTTCGTGAAGTTTTGCGGCGGCGGCCTTCATCTCGTCCAGATCCTCGACCTTGATCCCGGTCAAGGCTGCGGCCTCGTCGACGTTCGGCGTCACGACGTCCGCGAGGGGTATCAGGCGCTCCATCAGGATTCTGGTTCCGGCGACGTCCACCAGGTCTGCGCCAGACGAGGATTTGAGGATTGGATCAACAACGATATTCGGTAGAGGTTCCCGGTTTGGCCCGGCACGGCCCAGGAAGTCTGACACCACTTCGGCGACCTTTCCAGAACCCAACATGCCGATATGGACGGCGGCAATCTGCAAGTCCTCGGCGAGCTCTTGAAGGGTGTCGGTCACCAGGGTTGGGTCGGAGGGTTCCACCCGTTTCACGCCCGATGTCGACTGCACGGTCATCGCCGTAACGCACGATACGCCATAGCAGGCATGGGCGGCGATAGTCTTGATGTCGGCGGTGATGCCCGCTCCCGATGTGGGGTCAAAGCCGGCGATCGTAAGGACAACTGGCGGTTTTTCGGCCATGGCCTTTCGTTCTTAACCTGCTGAGGAACTGCCTGAGTTTGGCACAGATTTTGACTATCGGCACGCCATGGGAATCCACTTTGTGCAGGGCCGTGGAGAAAAATTCCCCGGCGGCGAGCGAACCACCCACCGGTAAATACATCATTTCATGTAAGTTAGCAGCGTAATTTCTGTAATTGATTGATTCCATTCAACTTGTAAATTCTACCAAGCGACGCCTATCGTGCTATTTGCAATTTGGTAAATGCGTAACCTTTCTTAAATAAAGGGACTTCCGCGCATCTCTATCAATTAACAACAAGTTACGTAAGATATGTATTACTAGGTCAGCACGGCTGGACGTGTCCTTTCACCTTGACACGTGTTTGGCAGGCCGATAGCATCTACGAACTGCAGTACACACCAGCCTTAGGCCAAAGGGCACTTTTGAGTATGCGAGGAGAACTGAATGCATCGACGTTTAGCTCATGGACTGGCGATTGCTTTTCTGATCGTCGACCTGGGAGCGGCTCAGGGACCGAACAACTCGGAGGCGAAACCGGCTCCAACTAGTTCGATTCAGGCAAAGTCCGCAGTCCGCAAACAGGTCGGCAAGACCAAACCGTATCAAGTGGGGACAGCATCGTGGTACGGGAAGAACTTTGAGGGGAAAGAGACGGCCAGCGGCGAGCCGTACAACATGTACGACATGACCGCCGCCCACCTGACGCTTCCCATGGGAAGCTACGTGAAGGTGACGAACCTCCGCAACGGGAAGGCTGTTGTGGTCCGGGTCAACGACCGGGGACCGATTGTCCCGGGCCGGATCATCGACGTTTCTTATGGGGCCGCCCAGGCGCTGCAAATGAAGGCGCATGGGCTGCAACGCGTGCGTCTGGACCTGGTCGACCCGACCGTGGTCGCCAAAGCCAGGCAGCCGAAGCCTGCTTATCAGACGTTAGCCTTTAACCATCCCCCAGTAGCACAACTCCCGTAAAACACATACACTAGCCGGGATGACGGCTGCTCTGCCCAACCGCATCCCGAACGATAGCCTCCGCTATCGAAGCCTTGACCCGCGCGAGCGGCTCATCGTTGCGCTGGATGTTTCCTCCGCCGCCGCCGCACAAAAGATCGTGGCGGCGGTAGGAGACTCTGCCCTGACCTATAAGGTCGGGATGCAGCTCTACACCGCCGAAGGACCACGGATTGTGCGCGATCTGGTGGCCTCAGGGCGTCGGGTTTTTCTCGATCTCAAGTACCACGACATTCCCCACACCGTGGGAGCGGCCGTTGCCGAGGCGGAAAAGCTGGGCGTGAGCATGCTGACGATCCACGCAGCCGGAAGCACGAAGATGATCCGCGCCGCCGCTGACGCAGCAAAGGTCCGTCCGGATCTGATAGTCCTCGCTGTCACTGTGCTGACCAGTATGGATGGGTATGACCTGGAAACAATCGGGCTGGACAGCACCGTCCAGGACAGCGTCCTGCGGCTGGCCACCCTGGCTCTCGCCAATGGGTGCAAAGGCATCGTGACTTCCGCGCGGGAGGCCGCTTCCGTGCGGGCCAGGCTCGGAGACCAGTTCGCGATCGTAACTCCGGGAGTGCGCCCGGCGGGGAGCAGCGTGGGCGATCAGGTGCGAGTGGTTACGCCCGCCGAAGCGATCGCGTCCGGGGCAAGCCATATCGTGGTGGGACGGCCACTCACCGAAGCTGCCGATCCTGCGGCGGAAGCGCAGGCCATTCTCCGGCAAATCAGCGAATGTGCTTAGACAATATCGGCCGCACATTAGACCGATTGTTCGTGAATGAAAGAAATCCTGTCGCCCTTCTTCTGAGCAACGTGTCCCTCGATCCTCGGCATTATGGTTTAACACGCCCCCGGATTGCACGGTCAAGGTAGCTTTGGAAAGTACCCCTGAAAGGCCTCGAGCTCTCCTTTGGTGCCGATTGTTCTTGATTTTAAGCTGTAACGTTGTATATTACGTCGCGCTCGTCTTCCCTCCTTTTCGCATTCAACTGTCTTTAGGTAATTGCATCGGGTCCCAGAATACGGATTATCCCGCACTCGTAATCTGTGAAAACAGGAGGCCCGAAATGCGGCTTAGACTGCTGACCGTGAATGTTGTGCTGTCGCTATGCGGGACATTATTGATCTTCGAATGCAAGAGACCAGCGGATCGTGCCAACCATGTGCTGACAGAGAGCCAGAACTACAGCGCCTCTGCAACCGTCGTGCGCGGTCACGCCCTGCAAGACGGACGACTGAATCGAGCAATGCCGGGAACAAGCCGCTCGTTGTCCGCGTTTGCTGACCTTCCTCTTGCATTTGAATCGAACGTGGGACAAGCAGACCGAAGCATCGGTTTCATTTCGTCAGGTCCTGGCTATACTCTTCTGACCAACCCTGATACGGCAATCATTTCGACTTGTGCCACACGCAATCGAACACACCGTGGATCGGGCGCGACGATATGTTCATCGCATGCAATCGGAATGCGCTTCCTGGGAGCAAATCAGCATGCCGTAGCCGTGGGCGAAAAGAAGTTGCCAGGCAAAAGCAACTACTTCCTTGGATCTGATTCCTCGCACTGGCTTGTAGACGTGCCGCATTTCGCACAGGTCCGTTATGTCAACACTTATCCCGGGATAGATCTCGTCTATTACGGCAATCAGCAGAAATTGGAATACGACCTCGTAATCCGGCCCCATGCTGATCCGGCGATGATTGCTTTCACTGTCGACGGCGGTGCCAGAGAGCCGGTATTTCGCATCGGGGAAACCGGCGAACTTCTCATGCAGACGGCCTCCGGAACCATTCATCTGCAAGCACCCGTGGCCTATCAGCTCGGGAGTGGGAAGCGGCAGTTGATTTCAGTTCGCTACTCCAGACGAAGCAGAAACAGGATTGGCTTCGAACTCGGCTCCTACGATAAGAGTCGGGAACTGATCATCGATCCTGTACTCAGTTATTCGAGTTTCCTGGGAGGTAGCAGTGACGACTTCGCATATGCCACGGCGGTGGACTCAGCCGGCAACATCTATGTTGCAGGTGGAACGACTTCTGCTGATTTTCCGCTTGGCTCAGCGCCTTTGCAGGGCACGTATGGTGGCGCAGATTCGAATACCCAAGGGGTGACCGGCGATGTCTTCGTCAGCAAGTTCGATCCGACTGGCAAGACATTGGTCTATTCCACTTACGTGGGCGGAACTGCGGATGAGAACGCGTACGGGATTGCGGTCGATTCAACCGGCAATGCTTATCTGACCGGCGCAACCAATTCCGCGGACTTTCCAGTCACGACGGGAGCACTGCAAACCTCCTTCGGAGGAGGACCCAATGATGTGTTCATATTCAAGTTAAATCCGACCGGCTCGGCCCTTGTCTATTCAACTTATCTTGGAACTTCGTTAGGTGGTGAGCGCGGTTTCGGAATCGCGGTCGATGCCACCGGCGACGCGTACGTTACGGGGGATGCTGCGCCCGATTTTCCGGTGACGACCGGTTCGTTTCATGGGGGCGTCAACGATGCAGAACTGACGGAGCTAAATCCAACGGGTACCGGGAAGGTTTTCTCCATTTTTTTCGGCGGGAATGGCACCGATGAAGGCTACGGGATTGCAGTCGACACTGCCGGAAACATCAGCATTACCGGGGCGACCACATCGACCGATTTGCCCGTGACGGCGAATGCGGCTCAGGCGCATCTGGCCGGTACCATTACACAAGACGCTTTTGTTGCGCAGTTTGATAAGACCGGGACGCTGACCTATTGCAGTTATCTTGGCGGCTCGGCGAACGAACTCGGAAGCAGCTTGGGCGCCATCGCGGTCGATTACTCCGGGAGGATTTACGTTACGGGATCTACCGCGTCCGCGGATTTCCCAGTCACTTCGGGAGCATTTCAGACTGCTTACGGTGGCGGCGGATCGGATGTATTTGTGACCGCGATCGATCCATCCAAGTCGAGCTCGCTCGTCTACTCAACGCTATTAGGGGGAGGCGGCGACGATGACTCAGGGGAGTTTGCCCGTGGGATAGCTGTGGATGCCGCGGGGAACGCCGTCATTACGGGAAGCACTAATTCTGCCAATTTCCCGACGCTTCAGCCTACTCAGTCGAGCCTGGCAGGAGGCACAGATGCCTTTGTCGCCAAACTGAACGCGTCCGGTTCGGCTTTGATCTATTCAACATACATGGGAGGCACAGGAGACGATTTCGGGGCTGCCGTTGCAGTCGATCAGGTCGGCAATACTTATGTGACCGGCCGGACCACGTCGAGTGATCTTCCGACAAGTTCAGCGCTACAGGGAACTCTCAATGGTCCCAGCGACGCATTCATTGCGAACCTAAGTGCTGATTTCGGTATAAGCAGTTCCCCCGCTACCGCCAGCGTGACTGCCGGCAATTCGGCCATGTACACGGTATCGGTGTCCGTCCCAGATGGGCTTTACGGACTGCCTGTTTCTCTCGCATGTTCCGGGGCTCCTTCTTTTTCGACATGCACCATCTCGCCTCAGCAAGTTACGCCCGGTTCATCCGGTGCGACTGCAACCGTAACCATCGCTACCACTGCGCCCCAATTCAGCAATGTACCTGGGTTACGAAAAGTGACCAGCGTCTATGCTCTTTTTGTGCCTTTGCTGATGTTTTCCACCGGATTCCTCAAGCGCGGTTGCTCGGCAAAAAGAAGAATCGTTGGCGGGCTGTTTGCCATGGTGCTCGTCTCAAATGTTGTTGTAATGATGGGATGCAGCAGCTCCAATACTCACACGCCAACGGGCGGGACTCCGACAGGGACGTCAACCATTACCATAACCGGGACTGCGTCGTCGACGAGCCACACAACCACCGTGACCCTGAATGTGACCTAGATCAAGAGAAAGAGGCGAACGCGAGTTCGGGGTCTCTAACAATTCGAATATTCGACGGGTGTTAATCACCTTGGCAGTCGTGGTGGCACTTGTCGCGTTCTTATTTCCGGCTCCTGCGATAATCCGCGCCAATCCCCGAGGAAAAGGATCGAGGCTCAATCCTTCCGCGGATGGAACGCCACGACTCCAGATTTACCGGAGCCTGGGAAAAGACATCAAAGATCCAAATCTGCGCATTGCGCAACGTTCGCGATGCGGTGCAGCGGCTGAGCCGCTGAGTTTACAGCTTTTCGAAGAATTCACACGCCGAGCACGAGATGTAAATTCCGCCCGGAACTCCCCGCTCGCGGTCCTTGACGCGCTTGACGATGCGCGTCGGCTTGCCGCACTTGGGGCAATCCGTGCTCTTGGTGGTATCCATGACCTTCTTGCGGTCGGCTGTCTTTGCGATCTTGGCGCCTACTGCCATGATGAATTTCTCCTGATATCTCGAATCTGTGCGCAGCGTTCCGCATCAATTTCGCGGAGAAGGTGGATGGAATTGTTCTGGATCCACTCGGGAAGAATCTGCAGCTGCGTCTAGGTGCTCTTCCGCCGAATTTCATTTTACAGTAACGTTGTGTCGGCTGTCTTGGTCCAGGGCACAACATGCCGCGCAGATTCTGGCCGATCGTCAACACGCTGCTCTTCACGATCTTCGTGCCCGGGACGGTTGCGATCCTGATTCCATGCTGGATTCTAGGTGGTTTGCGGCGGCCTCCCGCTGGAGCTCTCGCCTGGGTTGGCGGCATCATCTTTGTGATCGGAGCCGCGATCTATTTCCGGTGCGCCTGGGAATTTGCGGCACGAGGACTGGGGACGCCGGCGCCGATCGCACCGACGAAGTTCCTAGTCACGACGGCACTACACCGCTACGTTCGCAATCCCATGTATATCGGAGTCGCCCTGGCGATCCTGGGCGAAGCGGCGCTGTTCCGATCACTGCACGTTGCCGAATACGCCGCCCTCATGCTGCTGATCGCTCACCTCTTCGTTGTGTTCTACGAAGAACCGACATTACAGCGCCAGTTCGGCGAATCGTATCAGGCATATCGGAGGGAAGTCCCGCGCTGGTTGCCGCGCATGTAGCCCCGGACGCCTTCGTCCGGGGTTGCGCGCAAAGCGCGCCATGAAGCAGATGTGGAGCGGATGTGCGAACCCAAGGTAACCCACGCTGCTTGCACGCTCCCCTTCGCTGCGCTCAGGTTCGCGGGACGGACGAAGGCGTCCGCCCCTACATTTGCGTTTACTTTCCTATCCGGCCGCGCAGAACCGTGATCGATGCCTTGGGAAGTTGATAAAGCACGTCCCCTCCTCCCTGCACTGTCGATCTCGATGGCGGTCCGTCGGGATCAGCGTGTCCGCGAATGCCCTCCTGATGCCATTGATATTCATTGGAGCCGAACGTGATGCGGTCGACCTGGCCCGTGAAGTGGCGCTCCGCTTTCCCTTCGTCGAAGGCGATCTTCACCGCGCGATCATTCGATTGATCGCGGTTCACGAGCATCACCGCCCACTGTCCATCGGGACGCTCGACCACATAGGCGGTGACCAGCACGTGTCCCGCGGCGTCGTTCACGTCACTCTCCGCTTTGAACTGCTTATGCGGCGCGTCGATGGGCTGCACCCATTCTTTCGTGATCAACTGGGCCGCAATGTACTGCGGCGGATAGCCCAAAATCTTGTAGTCGTTGTCAATCAACAGGAAATTGCCGAAGCCTGAAAGATTTGCGGGATAGGGCATGTAGTGGAAATAGTAGGTCCCGCCCGCACCTTCGGCCATCATGCTGCCGACGTAGTCGGCAAGCCAGAGTCCGGCCTTCACGGTCGACGGTGGGGCGCCTCCTCCAATGTTTCCCTCGGTCATGAAGAACGGGATGTTCGACGGGACACCGTTGTCTTTCCACACCTGAACAATGTGGTGAACATACTCTGGCTCCGGATACAGATCGGCCCACGAGTAGCTCTGGCGGTCCTGATACGGGTAATGCTCGAATGAGAAGAAGGTGAAATCGTTGAGGCGGCCATGCGCTCTCAGATAATCCAGGAACCTTCCAATCCATGACACCTTGCCATTGGCATCCGGCCAGACTTCGACGTCACCGAACGTGCCTTCAAAGGGTGGGCCTCCCAGTTTCGCTTCCGGCACGAGTTTGTGGATCGCCGTCGCGAACTGCACGTACAGCGTGCCGTAGTCTTCGGGCAGCATGTGCTGGCCGTCGGCCTCTTCGCCCATCTCAATCCAGGAGATCGGATATTTGCGCTTGTAGAGATACGCGATCTCGTTCGCCGCGTCTTCGGGCGTGGAATACAGCATGGCGATTGGCACCATCGTTGGCAGGCCACGGGTTATGCCACAGTTGAAGAAAAAGTCGAAGCCGACCTGATCGCCGCGGCTATGGTCCTGGTCAGAAGCCGCGTGCCAAGGATCAACTGACGAAGGCCAGGTGATCGTCTGCTCGCGGCTGGGGAAGTGCGTAACGTAATCGTTGAAGGCGCCGTCGCTGGAAAGCGCGCCGACATAGAGTTCGTTGATCGCATAGCCCACGCAGTTGCGTTTGTCGGCGGAACCATGCGTGTCGCAAGTGTTGGAAGATTCCGTCATCCAGATGCGGAGATAGCGCACGTTGATCATCCAGTTCACGAGCTTGAGAGTGACGGTGCCGCCTTTACCTTGCGTGATGTTTCCGAGCGGGAACGTCTGCCATGTGCCCTTCATCGTGCCGTCGTAGAAGGGTTCCATCTCTCCGGTCCAGAATTGCACCGCGTACTTGGTCGCATAAGGATCGGCCCAGGCGATGCGTATCGCATTCACATCGATCTTCGTGCCGAGATCAATGATCACCCACTGTGGATGCAGAGAGTCATCCTCGCCGGTGAACGTTTTGGTCAGATACGGATTGCTCTTCCAATAGGAATGAATGTCTCCGTCAGTCAGGCGTGACCAGCCGTTGCCATCGCCGCGGCTGAATCCGCGATGCGGCAGCGGATATGCCCACGAGCTATGGATTTCGCCGGCTGGCTCGGCATCGCCCACGAAATATCCTTCCTGCTTCTCCGGGTTGCTCCACTTGCCGGCGGGATTCCAGTGCCAGGCCTCGACCATCAACTCAGTGTTTTGCCGATAGGTAACCGTTCCCCATCCGGCACCGAGGATCTCTTTCAACAGAGGATCTTTGAGCAGATGATCGGGCGTTCCCGTGCGCAGGCGGTCGATGGCCGCCCCCAGAGCGTGCGGCGGGCTGAAGGTGTTGGCGACGTGGGCGGGGTCGGCATCAACAGTAACCTTCTGGGCCGCCATCGGCAACGACAGCACAACCAGGAGGATCGCAGCAGAGAAAGGCGGAATGAAACCATGGTGGAGACGCAATGGTACCTCCCCGAAGCAGATCTATTGAATCGATTGAATACTAAAAATTCGCCAACAGCATACACCTAAAACCGTGGCCGCGGTGGCATATGAATGTAGCTCCGGACGCCTTGGTCTTGAGTTGCGTGCGAAACGCGCAATGACCGCGCCCGGAAGCGATGCGTGCGGCCGCGACTCAACGTGCATACGCTCCCCTTCGTTTCGCGCAGGGTCGCGGGGCAGACGAGGGCGTCCGCCCCTACACAAGCTCGCGCAAGGGCGCAACGAAACAGCTCGCAACAAACGCAAAGAACAAAATCGGGGTACAATGCTCAACGCTCTTCGACCGAGAGCAGACGTTCCGCTCTGGGGACCCAACCGCACCGAGAAATTCAACTATTCTGCTGACGCTGAACGCCTGTTCCGGTCGCCGACACGACAGATGATCGAAAAGATCACCGGAGAAGAATCCTATGACAAAGTTGCGTACCCTCCTCGCTGTCTTGACCTTGCTCTTCGCGGCGGCCCAAATCTCAGCCGCTCAACGCTGGGTTCCGCTGGTGAATCAGCCCGATGTGAACCTTGGACTCGGCAATCCACTCTTGCTCACAGACGGCACCGTGATCCTTCACGAGGCCTGCGGACGCAGCTGGTGGCGTCTCACCCCGGACGCGTACGGAAGCTACGTCAACGGCACGTGGAAAAAGGCAACCATGATGCCCGCAGGCTATGCCCCGTTATATTTCGGCTCTGCAGTTCTGGCTGACGGTCGCGTGATGGTAGCGGGCGGTGAATACAACTCGGCGACCCCAGGAAACTGCCAAGCCGTATGGACCAACCAGGCCGCAATTTACGATCCGAAGGCCAACAAATGGACGATGGTCGCCCCGCCCCCAGGCTGGTCGTACATCGGTGATGCCCAGAGTGTGGTCTTGGCCGACGGCACCTACATGCAAGCCAACTGCTGCAGCACTGAGGCCGCTCTGCTCGATGCTTCGACTTTGACCTGGACGATCACCGGCCAGGGGAAAAAAGACGTCTACGACGAAGAGGGTTGGACACTGCTCCCGGACGGCACGGTGCTGACAGTCGACGCGTATGTATTTGATTACCACAAAAATGGCAAGCGTTATGAGATCTATCACCCCTCTACCGGCAAGTGGACGGCGCCCGGAAGCACGCCGGTGCAACTCTGGGATTCCTACCCCGACGCTAATCACGCCTCCTACGAGATCGGCCCAGGCGTTCTGCGGCCGGACGGAACTGTCTTCTACATCGGCGCTAACGGAGCGCCGGGCCAAGCTGGCCATACGGCAACCTACGACACCAAAACAAAGACTTGGACCGCCGGCCCGGACATTCCCGACGGGATGGATTCCGCCGACGGCCCCGCCACTCTGCTTCCGGGCGGGAATGTGCTGTTCCAGGTTAGCCCCGGGATCTTCAACACCGGGTCGAAGTTCTTCACTTGGGATGGAACCACTTTCAAAGACGTCACTGGAGGAAACACCGACGCTCCGAACATTTCGTCCTACTGGGGAAACATGTTGCTGCTACCGACGGGGCAGGTTCTGTACACCGACTTCGGCAACGTGTGGGTGTTCCAGAACGGCGGCAAGCCAAACGGCGCGTGGCTCCCACAGATTCTCTTTGTGCCAACGACTCTGAGCCGCGGGCACACCTACCAGATCTCAGGCCTGAACTTCAACGGATTCTCGCAGGGCGCGGCATACGGAGATGACACTCAGGCGGCGACGAATTATCCCCTCATCCAAATTACCAACCGTGCAAGCTTTCAGGTGTTCTACGCGCGCACGCACGACCACAGCACGATGGGTATCGCCTACACCACGCCGGCATCGACCAATTTCGATGTAACCGGCAAGATCCAAACTGGCCTGAGTGATTTGCGTGTGGTAGTCAACGGCATCGCGTCGCTCCCGGTGACGGTGAACATCAAGTAGCAGCTTCGTCGGCGAACCAATGAAGTTGGGTACCCCACTTCTCGACGCCGTTGCGAGAAGTGGGGACCTGCCGAGTTGCTCGTTGCAGCCCAGGTGTTCTCAATGTGGGACAGGCGCCTTCGGCTGTCTGTCGAGCGAAGCTCGACAGTTCGCAGAGGATCTCGCAGAGTACGCCAGGCAAATGCTGAGCCTTGTGGACCAGCCTTGCCCCTTCCTTCCCGCAGGTTGTAGCATCAAAAGGTTTGGGCATTCATCGCTTCCAGCGCAAGGAGACGTCATCATGGCCACCGATACCCTAGCCACCCCCGCAGACCTGAGCAGCACGCAGACGCGTGTTTTCAAGAATTTCATCGACGGCGAGTGGGTCGAGTCCTCGACCGGAGAAAGCTTCGAAAACCGAAACCCCGCCGACACCCGTGACCTGGTCGGCATCTTTCAGAAGTCCAACCGGGCCGACGTAAATGCGGCGGTGGATGCGGCCAAGCGCGCATTCGCGAAGTGGCGCCTTGTTCCTGCCCCACGCCGCGCCGAAATTGTCTTCCGCGCCGCTGAAATCCTCATTGAGCGCAAGGAAGGCTACGCCCGCGACATGACCCGCGAGATGGGCAAAGTCCTCGCTGAGACCCGGGGCGATGTGCAGGAAGCCATCGACGCCGGTTACTACAACGCAGGGGAAGGCCGCCGCCTCTTCGGACCCACTGTCCCATCAGAGATGCCGAACAAGTTCGCCATGGCGGTGCGCCAGCCAATCGGAATCTGCGGCATGATCACGCCGTGGAATTTCCCGATGGCTATTTCGTCATGGAAGCTCCTCCCAGCCGTGGTGTGCGGCAATACCTGTGTGATCAAGCCCGCGCAGGACACTCCGCTTTCGACATTCAACCTCGTCCGCGCGCTCTCGGATGCAGGCCTTCCGAAAGGCGTCATCAATATCGTGACGGGATTCGGCGCCGAAGTGGGCACACCCATTGCCGAGCATCCCGACGTACGCGCCGTCTCGCTCACCGGATCGTCCGCAGTCGGCAAGATCATCGGCGGTATCGCGGCGCAGAGCTTCAAGCACTGCTCTCTGGAACTCGGCGGGAAGAATCCCATGATCGTCCTCGATGATGCGAATCTCGATCTCGCCATCGACGGCGCGCTCTGGGGCGCGTTCGGCACGACGGGCCAGCGTTGCACCGCGACCAGCCGCATCATCGTGCAGAAGGGTGTGTATCGCGAATTCTGGGAGCGCCTGGTCGATCGTGCCAGGAAGCTAAAAGTCGGCAACGGCCTCGACGAAACCGTGCAGATGGGGCCGGCTGTCAACAAGCGGCAACTGGAAACTGACCTCGAGTATGTCGAGATCGGCAGGAACGAAGGCGCCAAGATGGTCTGCGGCGGGAATCGGCTGGATAAAGGCGAGCACCAGTACGGTTGGTTTATGGAGCCGACGGTGTTCGTCGACGTCGATCCTAAAATGCGCATCGCGCAGGAAGAAATCTTCGGACCGGTGGTCAGCATTATCCCTTGCGACGGCATGGATGATGCCATTGAAATCGCCAACGGCATCGAATACGGCCTGTCGTCGGCGATCTACACCAAGGACGTCAACAAAGCGTTCACGGCCATGCGCGATCTATACGCGGGTATCACGTATATCAACGCTCCGACGATCGGCGCCGAAGTACACCTGCCGTTCGGTGGCACCAAGGCCACTGGCAATGGACATCGCGAGGGCGGCATTGGCGCTATCGATTTCTATACTGAGTGGAAATCGGTCTACGTCGACTTCTCCGACAAGTTGCAGAAGGCGCAGATAGACCGCGTGGATTAGACCTTGCTCCGGAGGGTACCGGGTCACACAGCGGGAATCAGACTCTGTGCCCTCCGCGTTTGTGCTTTTTCCGGCATTGGCGCTGAACGTAACCTAGGTAATCTTGCCCGCCCCTCGACCGCCACATACCTTGGCATCGAGGCGTCCCCCTTCAGCCTTCAATTCCAGCCGCAGGGGTCGCCCCGATGAATTTACGTTTGCTCGCCGTTCACGAACCTTCCGTCTTCCGCACATTGTTCTTGCTTGTTGCTTTCGCGCTGCTGCTTCTGCCGCTCCATCCCCGCTCCATCTTCGGCGAAACAACGGTCAAGACTGGACGAAAAGTGGTTGTACGGGTAGACCCGGAATACCCGGAATTCTTCCGGAAAGGGCACTTCCAAGGACGCGTTGTCGCCGAGGCGACCGTGCTGCCCAACGGCGATGTCTCCACAGTCGAAATCAAGGGCGGCAACCCAATGTTCGCGAACTTTGCCGCCAAGGCGCTGAAAAAGTGGAAATATGCCCCGGGTCCTGCTCAAACAATCGAAGAAGTGAATTTCAACTTCGCCTCTGGCTCCCAGTAGGAGCGAACCAACTTTCACACGAGTAGCCGCGCACACCCGATTTCCCGGCCCGTCCGGCCGCCCATGCTTTAGAATTTCCCTTTGACTGCGGAGCGGGATCACCGCAGTGGGGGACGCATGGGTCCGACTACTCAAACACACGAAATCACCGCCGCTTCGCGCCTGGAGAACGTCCGCTATGCGATCCGCGACCTGGCCTGCGTGGCCGATGAAGTCATCGCCCAGGGACACAAGGTCCTGCCGCTGAATGTCGGCGATCCGCTGAACTTCGACTTCCAGACTCCGCCGCACATCATCGAGCCCGTCTACAAGGCTATGCGAGACGGCAAGAATGGATATGCGCCCTCACCGGGCGTGCCCGAGGCACTCGAAGCCATTCGCCGGGAGGCGGCACGCAAAGGGATCACGAGCGTGCGCGATGTGTTTGTGACATCAGGCGTGAGCGAGACCGTCGATTTGTGTCTGACCGCCCTGTTGAATGACGGCGAAGACGTGCTCACGCCTAAACCCGACTATCCCCTCTACTCGGCTGTGCTGTGCAAGCTGGGCCTTCCACTCAACACGTACGACCTGAACGAAGACGACGGATGGCAGCCCGAACTGGGCGATCTCAAGCGCAAGATCACGCCACGCACGCGTGGCATAGTCCTGATCAATCCAAATAATCCTACGGGATCGCTGTGCACGCGCCAGATGCTCGAGCAGGTGGCAGAATTGGCGCGCCGCCACAACCTGGTGGTCTTTGCAGACGAAATCTACGACAAGCTGATTCTGGAAGACACTCCGCATATCGCCTTTGCCGCAGCGGCGCCGGATGTGCCCTGCGTGACGTTTGGCGGCATGTCGAAGAACTATCTTGTACCCGGATGGCGCATTGGCTGGGGGATTGTATCCGGCGACGCGGCTGCGGTGAAAACCTACACCGAAGGCGTGCACCGACTCTTGCGCGCCCGTCTCTGCGCCAACCATCCCGAGCAGTATGCGATCAAGCCCGCACTTGAAGGACCTCAGGATCATCTGGTTGAGGTAAAGCGTAAGCTGCGCTCCCGGCGCGACCTCACGCAGAAGTGGTGTGAGTCCACGCCGCGCGTGAGTTGCGTTGCCCCGCGTGGAGCTTTCTACGCTTTCCCGCGCGTTAACATCCCTGAGAGTGACGAAGTTTTCGTAAAAGAGCTTATTCGCCAGAAGCACGTGATGGTCGTCCACGGCTCCGGCTTCGGGCAGAAGCCGGGCACGCAGCATTTCCGCATAGTCTTCCTGCCAGACGAGCAGACACTGACGAAGGCATACGCCGGAATCGCGGAGTTCCTCGGCGAGAGATATGGAATCGCGTGATGGGCAGGCTCAATCCAAAGACAATCTTAAGTATTGTTCCGCTGCTCCTTTCGTTCGTAATGGTTCCCTCAAGTTATGCCGCTGACACTGATCGGTCCAAAGAAGAAGACAATATCCGAGAAGCTGTTTTCCGTCATCAATTCCAGCACAACGCGTCGGGACAAAAACAACACGCTCAGGCATACTGCCTGTCAATTCGGTTGGCCGACAAGAACACGGATCCGTCGGATGCGTTCATGAAGCGTTTTTCTGGGTACATGCCACCGGTGCGCAAAGCATCTGAATGTCGTTGGTCAAAAGGTGAAGTTGTCGAGAATCGTACTGGTAAGCCGGCCCTGATCTTCAGCATTTCGAATATTACTTGGGTCTCGGACACAGAGGTCACAGTAAGTGGGGGCTATGAAGAGGCCAACCTCAGTGCTTCCGGTAACACGTACAGCGTCAAGAAGAACGATGGGAAGTGGACGGTTACCGAGGATCGAATGAACTGGATCTCGGAGAATAAGCCTTCCGTGCAGTTGCGACCTATCCCGGCATAATGACCATGGTATAATGACCATGATCATGAAAACGATCCCTGCCGGCAAATTCAAGGTCCACTGTCTCGCCATCATGGATGAGGTCCAGGCCAAGCGGCAGGCTGTGGTCATCACCAAGCGCGGCAAGCCCGTGGCCAAGCTCGTCCCTGTCGAGCAGGAAAAGGACGATATCTTCGGCTTCTTCAAGGGCAAGGGCAAGGTCACGGGCGATGTTGTGTCGCCTGCACTCACCCCTGAAGAGTGGGGAGACCTCTATTATTGATCCTCCTCGACACGCATGTTGTCGTTTGGCTGGCCCTAGAGCCAAACCGCATATCGCGGCCAGCGCACACTGCGATTGACGAGGCGCGTCACGCAGTTCGCGGACTGGCGATCTCGGATTTCACTCTGGTGGAATTGTCGATGCTACTCCGCAAGAAGCAATTCGAGCTCGCCGTCAGCCCGGAGGCCTTCTTAAGGGAAGTGGAGCGCAGATTCGTCATCTTGCCGATCACTGCCATCGTCGCGTTTCAGGCCCTGGAGTTACCTGCCAGTTATCCCAAGGACCCTGCTGACCGCATAATTGGAGCAACTGCACTGATCCAGGGCATTCCTCTAGTGACAGCCGACGCACAAATCCACAAATCGCGTGTTGTACCTACTATCTGGCAGAAAAACGTTCCACAAATTTCCGGCAGGACCTCCTGGAACCTCGATCAAGCCTAGGCCGTGAGGCTTTTTCTGCTCGTACGGCTTCCTTCTCCAGTTGGATGGCATCTCAACGGTGCCCAAGGATTAGGAGTCTAAATTGAAAAAAGCTTTATCTACGTTACGAGACGCGGCCGGCACAGGAGCACTTGTTCTGATGGCCGGTACGGTGGTGTTTGGTACTTATGTCTTCCTGACCTCCCTGCCAGACCTCAAGCGCTACATCAAGATCAGCACGATGTAGCCTTTCCGGCATATTGCGGCTTCGATCACGCCGTATCTTTTGCCACGCACATTCCGGCCAAAAGGCGCGAGGCAGGACCGCGCCTTTCGCTTTCCCCGTGAATCTGATTAAATCGGAAGAAGCGCAACACCGGTGCAGGTCGCGGTGTTTTTTTGATTTGTGGTCGATATTCATTCGCACATTCTTCCCGAGGTAGACGACGGCCCGAAAACGTGGGACGCCTGTGTAGCCATGTGCCGCACGGCTGCGGCGGACGGCATCACGCATATGGTGGCAAGTCCGCACGCCAATGACCGCTACCACTACGATCGCGAATACATGCAGGGCCTCGTCGCGCACCTGCAGCAACTCGTAGGCGAAACTCCGAAGATTCTGTTGGGCTGCGATTTCCACCTCTCGTATGAGAATCTGCAGGACGCCTTCGAAAATCCCTCGCGTTACGTGATCGGTAACACCCATTACCTGCTGGTCGAGTTCAGCAACTACAGCGTTCCGCAGAACACAACGGACTCGTTCCTGAGGCTGGGCGATCGTGGCATCACTCCTGTCATTACGCATCCGGAGCGCAATCCGATTCTTCGCGAAAATCTGCAGCGGGTGGTGGAGTGGGCTGAGCAGGGATGCATCATTCAGATGACTGGCTCAGCGCTCACGGGGTTCTGGGGAGACCGCACGCGCCGCGCCGCCGCATGGTTGCTGGAGCATCAGGCTGTTCATGTGCTTGCGACCGACGCACACGACCTTGAAAAGCGGGTACCGGTTCTTTCTACGTCGCGCGATGCAGCCGCCGAAGTCGTGGGGGATGAGATCGCGGAAGCGCTGGTAACAGCCAATCCAAACGCGATCGTCAACGATCAACCCCTGCCGTTTTTTCCCCGCCCATCATCCGTTGGCAGCTATCGCAAACGCTAGCTGAACCATCCGAAATTGACTTGTTGGGGGTCTGCTCGTTGCGCGCCATGCCCTGTGCGATGGTTCAGAGCCCCGTGGAGAGACTTTTCTGGCTCCGGTGAAGGCAGAATTCGCTGGCGAGGATCATGCCACCACGGGGGAGTTAAATCGGTTTAACTTCCGGATGCAAGTTGCTGATTAATAGGCGCTTATCGCCGCTATTTTCTGCAGGCCAGCACCCATCCAAGTGGTGGATTCGGCATATGGTTTGTCGGAATGCACAAGTATCGGTGCTCCCTGCAATGGAATCGAGACGAACCCGAAAACCACAAAGACGGGAGCGAAAATTCGAAAGCTTCGTGAGTGTCTTTCTATTGCGGGCTGGGCGGATCGCTTGTTGGAGCCGATGTGGCCGCTGGCACCGAACTTGACGGCGCGGCCGGAGTGCTGCTTGCTGGTGACGTATGGGAACCTGGTGCGCTGGAATCCGACTTCGGCGGATCAGGCACTGTCGTCATCGCGCTTTCGGGATTGAGCAAATGATCCTTGCTCGGCCCCAGCCCCAGGCTGATCAGAGCACGCGAGTCCGGCACGGTCTTACTCTGCCATCCACGATCGGCCTGATACTTTCTCATGGCATCCTCACTGGCCTGGTTCCACGTGCCGCTGGGCTCACCGGTCAAATAATGCTCGCGAATCAATGCCTGCTGGATCGCCAGCGCACGCTCGGAATCAATCTTTTGCTGACCGCGGACGTGCGAGGACTTTTTGTGGGAAGAATGCTTTCCTGTCGATTTGGTGGAGGTTTTCTTTGCGCCGGTGGAACCCGATGTCGAATGATTAGTGGTTGGAGTCTTGTGGGCGCCGCTCGAAGTGGTGCTTGCGGACGTTGCGGCGGAATCCTGCGCAGGAGCCGCAGCAGCCACCAGCGCGCAAGCCAGGGTCAGCGCGCAAACCGCGACGACCTCGACGTTACGAAATTTCGCGCCTGCGCGAATCATCAATACCTTTAAGCAACCTGCAACAAAAGCAAAAGCCCAGCCAGAAGAACCGGCACTGTCATCATCTCTGATCTGCTGGGACAGTACCAGTTCCGGCTGGGCCAGGAACCGTTACGGAAGTGTACCGGCGTCGAAGATAGTGCCATCCGAGCGCGACGAACCGCGCGGACGCACCAGGAAGACCACATCCTGTCCGCTCTTCATGCCCGACTCGATGCGGGTAAAGTCTTCTTCGCTGTTCACCGCCTGCTTGTTGATCTCCAGGATGATGTCGCCGCGGGCCAGATTGACGTCCTCGGCAAACGAACCGGGCTTCACATCCTGCACGATGACGCCCTTGCCTGCCGGAATGTCAAGCCGGTCGGCCATCTCCGGGGTGACTTTGCGCACGGTCACGCCGAACTTGCTCGGCTTGGGAGCGTTCTCGTCCTCGTTGTCCTGATCTTCTCCCAGGCGCTGGGCAAAGAGCTTGGCGCGATCCGCGATGATAACGGTCGTCTCCTGCGATTTTCCGTTGCGCAGGAATCCGAGCGTCACCTTGGTTCCGGGCTTGCGGGCCGCAATCTCGGAAACCAGCTCACTTCCCTTCGAGACTCTCTTGCCGTCGACGCTAGTGACGGTGTCGCCAACTTTCAATCCTGCTTGATCCGCAGGGCTGCCGGCCACGACACTCGAGATGGGCACGCCTGAGCCGGAACCGTACACGCGAGCGATGGCCGGATTCTCCACTGCATCGAACATGATTCCAATGGAACCGCGCGAGACTTTGTGCTCTGGGCCTACGAGCTGGTTGTAAACCTCGACCACGGTGCGCGAGGGAAGGGCGAAGCCGATGCCGGCGTAGGCATTGGTCTCGCTCAGGATGGCGGTGTTGATGCCGATGACTTCCCCGTTCAGATTGACCAGCGGTCCGCCGGAGTTGCCAGGGTTGATCGCGGCGTCAGTCTGAATAAATGTCTGGAATTGCCGGCCGGGAACGATGTCGCGCCCTTTGGCCGAGACAATGCCCGCAGTGACGGTTCCCGCCTGACCAAAGGGACTGCCGATCGCCAGGACCCAGTCGCCGACTTCCATACCGTCGGAGTTGCCCATTTTCGCGGCAGGCAGGGGATGGTCGACATCCACCTTGATCACGGCGAGATCCGTTTCCTGATCAGTACCGATGACCTTGGCCTCGTGCTGCACTCCGGGGGGATCATCCTGAAAGCGTACGCGGATGCGGTCGGCCTTCTCGACTACGTGGCGATTGGTCAGAATGAAACCCTTGGAATCCACCACAACGCCCGAACCGAGGGAACGCTCGCGGATTGAGCCATCGCCAGGTCCACCTTGACCCAATCCCTGCCCGGGACCACCGAAAAAGTGATTAAAGAAATCGTCAAGGCCGCCGTTGTCATCGCCATCGTCGGGACTCTGCTGCCCTCCGCGGCGACGATGCGGATTCTTGATCGTCGATTCGGTGTTGATGTTGACGACGCTGGGCTCAAGCTGTTTGGCGATCTGGGCAAAAGCCTGAGACAAAGGATTGCTGGTCGACTGAGCCGGCGGGAGCGTCAGTGGTGTGGCATCGCCACTCTTCTGACCCTCTTTCCCTTTCACTTCTGACGAAATCAGGGTCCCGATCAAAATACCCACCGTCAGGGTCGCGAGAATGCTCAGCGTGTAAACCCAGCGGTGAGCTTTCATGCGCATCCACATCGCGCCTGAATCCATATGTTTACTTTCCTCCAAACACAAGTCCTCTCGATTATACCGATTTACCCCTCCGGCTGGAGTAGCCCTGAAGTGGAGGTAGGGACGGGAAAAAGTCCACGACTATTAGACGCAAAAGCGCCTCAAATCGTTTTATCCCGGACCGGGACTAGCCAACAAGCAGAGACGAGTTTCCGCTCCCTGCGCCATGCGAAGTCTTGGCAAATGCCGCAACACGGCGGGGAGTAACGGCCATTCTGAGGGTAAGACCGTCCACCCTTTGGAAGGGCTGTGTCCGCTACTGGGCAGGTCCCTATTTTGCTTCGAAGACGGTCCTGCCAGCCACTACGGTGCGCAAAACCTTCGCGCCGAGGACCTTCTCCGGCGATGAAGCTGTGACGTCGCGATCGAGTACCACGAAGTCAGCCAGCATGCCGGGAACAAGCTTTCCCTTCTCTTTATCCTCAAATTCCGCGAAGGCTGAGCCTTGAGTATACGCAGCGACCGCCTGATCGATCGTCAGGCGTTGATCGGGAAAATATTCCTGCTTACCGTTTTCGCTCTTGCGCGTGACAGCGGCGTAGAGTCCACGGAACGGCGTTGCCGGCTCAACCGGATAGTCCGTTCCAAATGCGAGGCCAACTTTGTTGTTAAGAAATGCGAGCCAGGCATACGATGTCGCGGCGCGCTTGGGACCAAGCCGGTCTTGCGCCCAGCGCATATCGGTAAGCAGATGGTTCGGCTGCATCGAGGCGATCACTTTGAGCTGTTTGAATTGCGTAATTTGCGCCGGAGTCGTGACCTGGGCGTGCTCGATGCGCAAGCGGTAGTCGTCGCCGCCATTGGCGGCTTTGACCTTGCTTTCTTTCGCCGCCTTCTCGCCTTCGGCAAAAGCATCAAGCGCCATCTCCACGCCCTTGTCGCCGATGGCGTGGAAGCCGATCTGGAAACCTGCGAGCACACGCTCCTTGGTCATGTCGTTCAGCTTGACCGGATCATAGCGGGGCAGGCCGGAGTTCTTCGCGTCATCGCTATAAGGCTCAAGCAATGCCGCAGTGTGCGATCCGAGCGAGCCGTCCATGAATCCCTTGAGCATGCCGGTGTGCAGCATCAAATCAGATTGCGGATGCGAATCCCGCTTCTTCGTCAGTTCTTCGACCGGCTCGTCGAAGGGCAGCCACTCGCTGATGCGTGCAGTGAGCTTGCCTTCCTTCTCCAGTTCTTCGAAGACCTGGAAAGCGTCCCAGGTGGGCGAGTAGTCCTGGCAGGAGGTCACGCCGTGAGCGGCCAGGTCGGCGAGCGCGAGTTCGATGCCGCGCCGGCGCTGCTCGTGGGTGGGCTTGGGAACGACGGCCCAAACCGCCTCCATGGCGGTTTCCCGCAAAATTCCCGTTGGCTCGCCGTTCTGGTTGCGATCGATGTGTCCACCCTGCGGATCGCGGCTCGCGAGGGTGATGCTTCCCAACTGCAGCGCGCGTGTGTTGGCGACAGCGATGTGCCCATCGATACGGCCCAGAATAACCGGGTGTCCAGAAGAAACTTCGTCGAGATCCCAGCGTGTCGGTGTGACTTTTACTGGCCAGAGTGTTTCATCCCAACCCGAGCCCTGAATCCATTCGCCCGCTTTCGATTCCGCCACCTTGTTGGCGACCTTCGATCGAAGCTCGTCGAGTGTCTTCACGCCGGTCAGGTCGACGCTGAGCTTTGTTTGTCCGGCATCGTCGAGGTGCAGGTGTGCGTCGTTGAATCCGGGCATGGTGAAGTGGCCGCCAAGATCGACAATCTGCGTTTGTGGGCCTTTGAACTTGTCGAGATCGAAGGCTTTTCCGACGGCGAGGATGCGGTCGCCCTTGACGGCTATGGCTTCCGCGCGCTCGATCGAGGCAAATGGAGTGTTGGCGGGCACGCCGGTGTAGACGTTGCCATGCACAAAAATCACGTCTGCCTTGGGCTTGGTATCAGCCGACGCGCTGGTCTGCCCAGAGACCAGGCCCGCTGCGAGAATCGAAACAAGCACAGCTCCTCCGACGCTTGCCTTGCCGGTCAGATTCATTCTCCCACCCCTGCCAGCGCCAGCATGGTCAGCAGGATGCGTTTCAGCCCCAGCTCGCGCCCATTGGAATCGAACCACTCCTGCAGTGTATGTGCTCCGCCGCCGGATCCGCCGCCGCCAATTGCGATCGCTTCCCTGCCCATCGACAGCGGGATGTTCGCGTCCGTCGATGCGCGCTGCACCTGCGCGACGTTGCCCAACTGTGCATCGACGGCGCGAACACTTTGCAGAATCCGCGCGCCCGGCGGCAATTCACCCGCTGGCCGATTGCCGATCACCACTACTTCGCAGCTCACCGCGGGACGCTTCTGCGTGGGCGACCGCATCTCGGCGGCCATGGTTTCGTCTTCCACGGCGCGATTCAGAGCCTGCCGCAACGATTGCTCCAGCCGCTCCATCTCGGCCATCGAGGTCGAACGAATGTCGACCTTCATGCTGGCCGATTCCGGAATGGAATTCACCGACGTGCCCCCGCGGATGACTCCGATGTTAAACGTTGTCTTCGGAGTCGTGGGCACCGTGGTTGCCGTGAAAGTGTCAACGGCCTTGGCGAGAATCACGATCGGATTGGGCGCGCCGAAGTCGCTCCAGGAGTGTCCTCCCGGCCCGCGCACGATGACTTCGAAGCGACGGCTGCCCAGAGCTTCCGCGACGATGGTGTCGGCGCCGGCCCCGTCGAGAACGACGCTGTAGCCAATCGAATCTTTCCAACGCGGTGTGGAGAAGATATGGCGCATGCCGCGCAGGTCGCCTTCGCCCTCTTCACCGACATTTCCGATAAAGACAAACGGCAGCGCATGCCGGATGCGCACCGCACGCAGCAACGCGGCGATGCCCAACATGGCAGCCACGCCCGCGCCGTTGTCGGAGACGCCGGGGCCATAGATACGGCTTCCCTGGTAACGAATATTCAGTGGCGTGTTCGCTGGAAAGACGGTGTCGATGTGCGCACTGAGCGAAACATAGCGGCGTCCGAAGCCGGGATGAGTACCGAACACGTTGCCGACGTCATCGATGCGGACGTCGTCCAGCCCGATTTCACGGAAACGCTCCGCCAGCCAGGCGCCCCGGGCCGATTCGCCAAATGGAGGCGCCGGGATACGTGCCATCTCCATCTGCCAGTGCAGCAGCTGTGGCTCGTTGGTGCGAAACCAGTTGAATGCCGAACGCACCTCAGGCGAAGCCGCAAGCCGCGCTACTTCGCGCTGCAGGACTTCTTTCGCCGCAAGGTGGGTCACCGCGGAACCGGAATCGTGCGGGTGCGTGCGCGAAGGATCGGGGCTCATGGGAAATGAATAGCGTCAGTGTACAACGCGTGGGAAACGTCTGGACATTACCGAAGATGGGGCCAGGGGCAATCGCCAGCGGTAATTTCAGTCAGAGCGATCTGCCGGCCATGGCAGAACTCGCGCCGCCACGGCGGAAAGCAGTCGTTTCGTAGCGGTGATCTCGATGCCTCGGCGATCGCCCGCGCGAATGATTGGCCCGGCAATGGCATCCAGTTCCGGCGGATTTCCTTGTTCAACATCTTTTTGCATGGAACTGCGCATGCCATGGGGCATCTTGCTCATCCCGGCGAAGACGGCGTTCGGGTCGACTTTGGCGCCCTCAGCGGTGGCCACGGCACAGACTTCGCGCACGCAAGATTCCCATTCGGCCTTCCAATCGGGATTGTTCATCACGCCGCCGATCGGCTGATCGAACGCCGTGGTTGCCAGCGCGATGGGAGCGAGAAACACGGCCTTGCTCCACATCAGCGTGGGTTCGTCGTCGATGAAGCGACATTCGAAGCCCATCTTTTGAAACTGATCGAGCGTGGAAGCCAGTAGCGGGCGGCCAGCAGAGGACACGCTCAAGCGAGCGAAAGGTGAACGGTGAATGATGTGCCCAGGCGCTACGCGCTCGGATTCGACGGCAATCGTTGCTGGAATAACCCGGTCGAAGCCGTATTTGCTTCGCAACCAATCCAGATGGTCAATGCCATTCAGCAGCGGAACGATTGCCTTGACCGATTCCGGATGGGGCAGCGCACTGAGAGCATCCAATTGAGTCGCTTTCACGGTAAGCCAGAGCACGTCCACGGGCGGCACGTCGGCGCTGCGCGCCACCGGCACGGAAAAATTTCCAAACGGGCTTTCCAGTTTCAATTGTTCTGGATACGTGGCCAACGAGTCGCGCCTGACGACAGCGGTGACAGAATTGCCCAGCCGCGCCAGAGATGCGCCGATCAGGCCGCCGACGCCACCCACACCTAGAATCGCATGTCGGAGAGCAGGCATAGTTTTCATTTTCTCAGGGCCGAGCCGGGCACGCATTCGAGGATCTCGGCTTCACTCAGCGTGTGGTCGCTCTGCTTGGCACGCTGGTAGATGCGGTCGACGATGTCATCGGAGGCGGAGATCTTATGCCGCTCCAGCCAGAACAGCACGTTCGACTTGCCGCTCATCGGGCCAATGTCGATGATCTGGTCGAGCCCGAACACATGCGAGGGAACACCGGAATAGACCGTATTGGCCAGCACCACGTCGTTTTTGTGATACGCCTTGATGATCGCCGCAGCATGTACTCCTGTGGCAGTACGGAAGGCATCGTCGCCGACCACCGGATAATTCCGCGGAATCGGAACACCGGTGGCGCGCGAGACCAACTCACAATATTCCTTCAGCTTGGTCAGATCCTGCTTGTCCCAGGGCGCAATACCCATCAGCTTGAGATTGACCAGCATCTGGTCGATCTGCGTGTTGCCGACGCGTTCGCCTAATCCAATCGCGCAGCCATGTACGCAATTGGCTCCGGCGATGATCGCCGCCATGGAGTTGGCGATGGCCAGGCCGCGATCGCTGTGGCCGTGCCAATCCACACGAATCTTTTCTCCGGATGGCTTGACTACTTCCTCCATGACGAAGCGCACCAGCGACAAAGCACCCATTGGCGTGGCGTGACCCGCGGTATCGCAGATGCAAATCGCCCGCGCGCCGCACTCGATCGCGGCGGTATACAGGAGCTTCACGGTTTGTGGATCGCAGCGGCTCGTGTCTTCGGTGACGTACATGACATCGAGTCCGAGCGAAACGGCGTATTTGACGGC
>Ga0335077_10001417_pt1 | contig 28398 bp, 22 predicted proteins | sample Lox_Sample_31_FD_207151 | JGI IMG/M metagenome (GOLD analysis project Ga0335077, IMG submission 207151) | Soil microbial communities from Loxahatchee National Wildlife Refuge, Florida, United States - Lox_Sample_3.1 | ecosystem: Environmental > Terrestrial > Soil > Wetlands | place: USA... | reverse complement strand
CGGCGCGGGCGCGGTCCGGAGAATCCCGGCGAGAAGGCGCAGCTGCGTCGGCGCGAAGGCCGCCCCCGTGCGGTTGTCCACCGTGAACCAGCCCTCGAGGCGCCCGCTCTTCTCGTCGGCGGAGAGCGCCAGCGCGTAGTCGGCCTCCCAGCCGACGTCCGAGACGAGGTAGCGCACCGCGAGATCGCGCGCGCCCGCCCGCTCGCTCGCGAGTCTCAGCCGCACCGCCCGCGACGGAGCGGCCGCGGCGGCGCCGCCCTCGAGGACGATGCGCGCGCCCGGCTCGCCGTAGACGAGATCGCTGCCTTCGCGGAAGAGCACCTGCTCGGAACCCGTCCCCGACACCGCGACGACCTCGGCCTCGGCCGACGCGCCTCCCGGCCGCTCGACGCGCACGCGGCGCCCGACGAGATCGGCGAGCGGGTTGCCCTGCGGCAGTCCCGCGGTGAGACCGAGAAAGCGCACGGCCGCGTCGCGCCCGTTGACGAGGCTCCAGGTCTCCGTCCGCGCGGTGGCCGGGATGCTCCACGAGAGGACCACCGGGCCGGCCGGCAGGTCCGCCCGCCGCGTTTCGTTGACGACGGCCAGGTTCTGGTTCGTGAGGACGATTTCCTGCCGCGTCGCGGCGGCCGCCGCGATTTCGGGCGGCGCCTGCCCGCGTGCGGGGAGGGGAGCCGCGAGCGCGAGCGACACGGCGAGCGGGACGCGCAATCGGACCGTCATCGAGAGCTCCTCCCCGCGCGGAGTTTACCGTGCGCCCCCGCGCCGACTCCGGCGGGACCCCCGTGCTAACATTCGCGCCGTTTTGTCGGCGGAAAACCGCACCCGCTGGGCCCTCGTCCTGGGCGCCTCCTCCGGCTTCGGCGAGGCCTGCTCGCTCGCGCTCGCGCGCGCCGGCTGGAACGTCTTCGGCGTGCACCTCGACCGCAAGGCGACACAGGCAAACGTGGACCGCATCGTCGCGGAGATCGGCGCCACCGGCCGCCGTGCGGAATTCTTCAACGTCAACGCCGCGGACGAGGCCAAGCGCGCCGAGGTCGTCGCGGCGATCGCGAAGGCCTGCGGCGGCGAGCCGCCCGAGTCGCGCGTGTCGGTGCTGCTCCACTCGCTGGCGTTCGGGACGCTCAAGCCGGTCTTCGGCGAGAACCGCGAGGCGTCACTCTCGAAGGCGCAGATCGAGATGACGCTCGACGTCATGGCCAACTCGCTCGCCTACTGGACGCAGGACCTCGTTTTCGGCGACCTCTTCGCGCCCGGCGGGCGCATCTTCGCGATGACGTCGGCCGGCGACCACATCGTCTGGCCGGCCTACGGCGCGGTGTCGGCCGCCAAGGCGGCGCTCGAGTCGTGGGTGCGGCAGCTCGCCGTCGAGCTCGCGCCTCGGAAGATCGCCGTCAACGCGCTGCGCGCGGGCGTGACCGACACGCCGGCGCTTCGCAAGATTCCGGGCAACCAGGAAATGATCGACCGCGTCCAGAAGATGCATCCTGCGGGGCGGCTGACGACTCCGTCCGACGTCGCCGCCGCGCTCGTCGCGCTCTCGCAGCCGGGCGGCGCCTGGGTGAGCGGCAACGTCATCGGCGTGGACGGAGGCGAGGACGTGGCGGGGGGCAGGTGAGCCCCGGGTCGGCGTCCGACCACACAACCCCCGGCGCCCCCGCCCCGAGTCCGGAAACCGAGGCCCCGAGTCCGGCGGAGGTCTTCGAGCTCGTCCGCGAAAAGGGCGGCATCCGGGAGTGGCGGCATCGCCGCAACGGGCTGCAGCTCCTCCTCCTCCAGAATCGCGTGGCGCCGGTCGCGACGTTCGCCGTCGTCTATCGCGTCGGCAGCCGCAACGAGGCGGTCGGCCACACCGGCGCGACCCACTTGCTCGAGCACTTGATGTTCAAAGGCACGCCGGAGTACCGGCGCGAGGCGGGCACGGCGATCGCGGCGGTCCTCGAAGCCCTCGGGGCGCGGTTCAACGCGACGACTTGGTTCGACCGCACGAACTACTACGAGACCGTTCCGTCCGACGCGATCGAGACGGTCGTGCGCCTCGAGGCCTCGCGGATGCGGCGGTCGCTGCTGCGCGACGAGGACCGCGCGCCCGAGATGACGGTCGTCCGCAACGAGTTCGAGCGCGGCGAGAACTCGCCGTTCCAGGTGCTCTACAAACAGTCCTTCGCGACGGCGTTCCGCGAGCACCCTTACCATCACCCGACGATCGGCTGGAAGAGCGACATCGAGGGCGTGACGACGGAGCGCCTCCGCGAGTTCTATGACGTCTTCTACCACCCGAACAACGCGACCGCGATGCTCATCGGCGACTTCGAGGAGAGCGAGGGGCTCGCGTTGATCGAGCGCCACTTCGGGCCGATCCCGGCGTCGCCGCGCCCGATTCCCCGCATCTACACCGTCGAGCCGCCGCAGGAGGGAGAACGCCGTTTCGAGGTGCGTCGCACGGGCCAGGTGGCCTGGGTCGCGCTGTCGTGGCGCTCGGTCGAGGCGGCGCACCCGGACACGCCGGCGCTGGCCGTCCTCGGCAACGTTCTCGGCGGCGGGCTGACGTCGCGCCTCTACCAGGCGCTCGTCGAGAGCAACCTCACGCTTTCGATCACCGTCGTGCCGTGGCAGCTGCGCGACCCGGCGCTCTTCTCGATCTTCGCGCCGGTGCGGCCGGGCGTGGCCGCCGCGACCGTCGAGACGGTCATCCGCGAGGAGACTGCGCGCCTCTCGGCCTCCGGGGTCACCGATGCCGAGGTCCGCAAGGCGCAAACGCAGATCGAGGCCGAGATCGTCTTCGACCGCGATTCGACGGATCAGATCGCCGCCTCGCTCTCGGAGGCGATCGCCGTCGCGGACTGGCAGTGGTACGTGGACTACCCGGCGGCCGTCGCCCGCGTCACGACCGAAGACGTGCGGCGCGTCGCCCAGTCGACGTTCCGGGGCGAGGCGCTGACGGTCGGCGTCTTTCAGCCGCGCGATCCGGGCGGCGCCGCGGCGGAGGACGGAGCGCCGGAGCCCGGCGGCGAGGAGGCGTCGTGACGTCGGCGGCCGCGCCCGCGATGCGGCGCGTTCCCTTCGCCGAGGCCGTGCGGCGCCGCCGGCTCGGGAACGGCTGCGAGCTCGCGGTGCTCGAGAATCGCTTCAACCCGACGCTCGCGCTCTCGGGTTCCCTCGACGCCGGCCCCCTCTACGCGCCCTCGGAACGGCGGTTGGTCGCGTCCGTCGCGGCGGGGGAGCTCTCGAAGGGGACGGCGCGCCGCTCGAAGCTCGAGATCGCGGAGGCGCTCGAGAGCCGCGCGGCATCGCTCTCCTTCTCGTGCGACGCCTCGGACCCGGTGGGCCTCGACATCGGCGGCTCGGCGCTCTCGCGCGACGCCGAGGTGCTCTTCGACCTGCTCGCGGAGATCCTCCGCGAGCCGGTCTTCCCGCAGGACGAGCTCGACAAGGAGAAGAAGCGGCTCGTCGGCGCCATCCGCCAATCGCAGGATCAGACCTCCGCGCGCGCGCAGGAGGCGGCGCTGCGGCGGATCTATCCTCCGGAGCACCCGTTCCACCGGCGCACGGGCGAGGAGCGCATCGCGCTCGTCGAGTCGCTGACCCGCGAGGACCTCGACCGCCACTATCGGGAGCGCTTCGGCGCCGCGACGCTGCGCCTGACGGTCGTCGGCGATGTGGACGCAGGGAAGACGCTCGACGGGCTCGAGGCCCGCTTCGGAACCTGGGCGCCGGGGCCCGCGCGCGCGATTCCCGCCGTGCCGGTCCCGCCGGCCGCCCTCGGCGAGGAGACCGTCCGGATGCCCGACAAGGCGAGCGCCGACGTCGTGCTCGCCGAGCCCGCGACCCTGACGCGGACGGACCGCGAGTACATCGCCTGCGTGCTCGCCAACTCGGCGCTCGGGCAGTCCGCGCTCACTTCGCGCCTGGGCGTTCGCGTGCGCGACACGGAGGGGCTGACGTACGGAATCCATTCGAGCTTCTCGGCCACGCATCTGGCGGGACCGTTTCTCGTCGCGCTGACCGTGCGGGCCGAGAGCCGGGACGCGGCCGTCGCCTCCACCCTCGACGAAATCTGGCGCTTCCGCCGCGAGGGAATGACCGACAAGGAGCTCGCCGACGAAAAGAGCTCTCGCATCGGACGGTTCAAGGTGGACCTCGCATCCAACGCCGGCATCGCGAACGCGCTCGACGCCGCCGACTACTACGAGCTCGGCGACGACTACCTGGACCGGTTCCCCGGTCTCGTCGCCGCCGTCGGCCGCGAGGAAGCAAACGCGGCCTTCGCCCGGCGCGTCCATCCCGAGCGCTTCACGTCCGTCTCGGCCGGTTCCTTCCCGTGACGGAGTTGTGAAAGAATGCGCGCGATAAACGTGAGCGTCCGCGCAAGGAGGCCCTGATTCCCAGACACCCGCAGTACCGCAAGCCCATTCGGCGGCGTCCCGGCGAGGCGCCTCCCACGCACCGGGTGACGCTGTACAACGACGCGCCGATGCGCGAGGGTCCCGCTCCCGACGGACGCGTCTACTTCCGCGCCCGTCTGGAGTCCGAGCCCGCGCCCGAATGGATGCGCGCGTACCGCGCGGGACTGCTGGGGCTGCCTCCGGAAGATCGCGACGCGGTCCTGCGATTCGAGTTCCAGGGCGACAGCGTGCGCTTCGCCGCGCAAGAGGGCGAGGTCGGGCGGCTGCGGCGCGTCCTCGAACGGCGGATCGAGTCGGTCAATACGATCCTCTCCGGCGGCCGCGGGCCGTCCAGTAGTTGACAGTTCTCAGTTTTCAGTTTTCGATCCCCGGAACTGTGAACTGACGACTGACGACTGACGACTACCTCCCTTCCTCCCACCGCAGCTTGCGGTAGTCGAACTCGTCGAGCTCGCGCGCGCCGAATTTGACGATCTCGAAGTAGGGCGACAGGTCGAAGTCCCGCGGCACGCAGAGGGTGGGATGCCGCACCCTCCAGAGCCCGCTCCAGGCGCGCCGCGTCGGGCGCCCGAGGATGCGCTGGCGCAGCCGCTCGCCGAGGGTCTCGGGTAGCCGCCGCGCCGGCATCGGGAGGATCGGGAATCTCACCGAGCCGAACGCCTCGGCGAGCAGTGTCGAGCAAATCGTCTCGGTGGTGACGCCGCTGCCGAAGTGGAGCGCGTCCTCGCGCAGTCGCGGCGGAATCAGGTGGAAGGGAAGCAGGTATCTCGTCAGGTCGAGGAAGTTGCGCCGGTCGTACGTGTGGCCGAGGCGCGACAGGACGTAATCGATGACCCTCTGGCGGTCCGTCGCCGTCAGCGCGATCGGCCGGCAGATGCGCACGTTGAAGTCGACGTATTTGACGAGCGGCGAGACGATGACTCCCTTCTCGACGAGGGCCTCGACGATGAGATGGCGCGACTCCCGGCCGAAACGCCGCAGCGTCTCGCGGCGCGTCGTATCGTCGCGTCGCAGCATCGCGTCTCCGATGAAGAGCGCGCTGTGAGACCAGGTGGACTGCGTCAGGTACTTGACGGCCTCGGAGACGCGCTGATCGCCGTCCACGAGGAGGACGTCGCCCGGCTCGATCCGGGCCTTGAGCTTCTGCGGGTCGTTGTAGACGAAGTGCCGGTAGTTGCGGCGCGGCCGCGTGGCCAGATCGAGGAACTGGTCGGCCAGCCAGCGGCGCGGCGAGCGCATGCGGGCAGTCTAAGCCCGCCGCCGCCTCAGTCGCGCGTGTAGAGGAAGGCGCTCTTCTCGAGACGCGGCCCCTTCGCGTCGCAGACGGCGCACTGGCTGGGGACGATCTCGCCTTTGCCGTTCTTCTCGCCGCTCCAGATCGCGGCGCTCCCGTACCGGCCGTCCTTCGCGACGGCGTAGTAGTGGAGCTGGAACATCGGCCGATTCTTCGCGTCGCGCTTGGCCTCCTTCGCGAGGCGCACGACACGCTCGAGCGTCGCGAGGCAGGCCTCCTGCGGCGACTTGCCCTGGCGCATCAGCTCCAGGATCGTGTGCGCGCCCACGACGCGGATGTTGCCTTCGCCCCAGCCCGTGGAGCCCGCCGCGCCGACTTCGTTGTCCACGTAGAGACCGGCGCCGATGATCGGCGAGTCGCCGACGCGCCCGGGGATCTTGAAGAAGAGGCCCGACGTGGTCGTGACGCCGGCGAGATCGCCGTCGGCCGTGACGCAGTCGCAGTTGATCGTTCCCTGCGGCCGGAAATCTTCGTCGCCGTACTTGTCGATGTACCAGAGGATGTCCGGGTCCTTTGCCTCCGCGGGCGACGGGAGCCAGTCGTCGTTGGAGGAGGAGTTTTCCTTCCAGTAGAGCCAGATCTTGCGGGAGCGCTCGGTGAGGAGGCTCATTTCCGGAAAGCCGTGCGATTTCGCGAACCGCAGCGCGCCCTCGCCGACGATCATGCAGCGGTTCGTCTGGTTCATGACGAGCTGCGCGACCCGGGAGGGATTCTTGATGTTGTGCAGTGCCGCCACCGCACCCGCCTTCATGACGCGGCCGTCCATGACCGAGGAGTCGAGCTCGACGACGCCCTCTTCGTTCGGGATGCCGCCGTAGCCGACGGTCACGTCTTCGGGATCGTCCTCGACGATGTTGACGCCGGAGACGACGGCCTCGACCGGGTCACCGCCGCTCGAGAGGACGGCGTACGCTTTCTCGACGGCCTTCAGTCCGTTGGCCGAGGAGATGACGAGCGGCCGCGAGCCGGCGGCGGGCTTCGGAGTCGACGGCGCCGGGATGCGCGCGGCCGCCGGCAGGATGGCCGCGGTCTTGATCAGGTCACGCCGCGTCGGTCCGCTCATGCGCCCTCCCTCATTCGTCCGGCAGCTCGGGCTCCTCGGGAATCTCGCGCTTGGTTCCGGGCGCGAGGAGGTCCATGACCAGGTCGGGCAGCGTCTCCGAGAACTGGCTGCGCGCCATGACGCGCGTCACGCCGGCCGACTCCGCATCGCGCGCCAGCTGCCGATCCACGTGAGAGAGGAATCCCACGATCGGCAGCTCCCGCGTCGCTCCCGCCTCGCGCAGCTTGCGGATGGCGGCGAGCGTCTCGCCGTTCGAGGAGAGCTCGATGAGCAGCGCGGCCGGCGGCGCCTCCTGGAGCGTCTTCGAGAGGCCGCGCACGTCGGTGAAGCGCACCGGGACGTTCAGATGGCGCGCGGTCGCCTCGATCTTCGAGCGGAAGAAGAGGTCTTCCACGCAGGCCACGATCGTCTTGCTCATGATTTGCCGAGCCGAGATTCTAGTCCCTAGCGGGTTGCTCGGATCAAAACGCCTACGCCATCGCGGCGACGCGGCGGAAATAGTCGGCGAAAGCCGCCATGCCGCCCCGCGCCTGCGCCCAGTCGAAGTTCTCGTTGGGCGCGTGGTAGCCGTGCTCCGGGAGCGACAGGCCGAGGAAGAACACGGGCGAGCGAAACACCTTCTCCATCGAGAGGACCGCGCCGATCGAGCCGCCCTCGCGCACGAAGACGGGCTCTTTTCCGAAAGCGAATTTCATGGAGGCGCGGATCGCGTCGGCGTACGGTCCGGTGATCTTGCCCTGATAGGCGGGGAGCTCGTGCTCGGCCACGACCTTCACGTCCGGGTTCTTCTTCTTGACGAACTCCGTCACGATCTTGACGATCCTCTTCGGGTTCATGTTCGGCACGAGGCGGCACGAGACGATCGCCGTCGCCTTGGGCGGGATGATCGTCTTGACTCCCGGTCCCTGATAGCCGCCGGCGATGCCGTGCACCTCGAAGGTCGGCATCGTCCAGATGCGCTTCATGACCTCGAGCGGATCCTCGACGCGCAGCGTCTTGTAGAGGTGGTCGCGCTTGAAGCCCGACACCGTGAAGCCGCTCTTCTTGAGATCCTCGAGCTCTCGCCGGGTGGGCGTCGCGACGTCCTTGTAGAAGCCGGGAATCTTGACGCGGCCGGTCTTGCCGTCGATGCACTCCGAGATGAGCTGGCACATCTCGGCGACCGGGTTGCGCGCCGCGCCGCCCGCCGTTCCCGAATGCTGATCGGTCTTTCCCGTCTGGAGCTCGAAGCGGAATCCCTGCAGGCCGCGCAGCCCCGCCGGCTGGGCGGGCCGCGCGCGCGAGACCCAGACCGTGTCGGAGACGACGACGGAGTCCGTGGCGAAGGTCTTCGCCTCGCGGCGGATCGTCGACTCGAAGTGCGGGCTCCCGATTTCTTCCTCGAACTCCCAGAGGAAACGGATGTTGGCGGGCACGCCGTTCTCCCAGGCGTAGCGCGCGCCGAAGAGGGCCGCGATCGCCGGGCCCTTGTCGTCGGTCGTTCCTCGCGCGAAGTAGCGGTCGCCCTGCTTCACGAAGTCGAAGGGTGCCGTCTTCCAATCGTCGCCTTCGGCCGGCTGGACGTCGAGGTGGTTGTAGACGGTGATCGTGGGCAGTTCCGGGCCGCGGTCGAATCGCCCGTACACGATCGGGTGTCCGGCCGTCTCGTGGAGCGTGGCCTTCGCGCCGGCGGCCTCGAGCGCTGCCACCGCCCACTCGGCGCCCCGGTGCACGTCGCCCTTGTGTTCGGGCTCGACCGAGACGGTCGGGATTTCGACGATCTGCTCGAGCGCGCGCTCGAAGTCCGGACGCCGCGCGTCCGCGTAGCGGTCGAGCGCTTCGCGGGAAAAGACCTCGTCCATGCGTCGGGCCTCCTACTTCTTCTTGGGAACGCGCGCCGCGTGCTTGCGCCCGGCCGGCTTCTTCGCCTTCGCGGCGGGCTTTTTCTTGGGCGCGGGCTTGCCGGCGGCCGTTTTCTTGGGGCGCGCCGGCGGCGGCGCCGCGGGCTTGCCGGCGGCCGGGGCCGCCGCCTTCGCATTCTTCGCGCGCGCGAGCCGACGCGCCTGGGCCGCGGCTTCCTTCTTCTGGCGCGCCTTCTCGGCCGCCTCCCGCTCGATCTCCCCGAGCTTCTCGGCGAGCTCGGCCTCCGTCACGTGGAAGGCATGCGGCAGCCGCTTGCGGACGAGGTCGGCGCGATCGTTCGGGACGCGCAGGAGGTACATCGGGGTCTCGCGCGTCTCCTTGGCCTTCGCGAGATAGTCGGCCGTCTCCAGAATGTGGGAGGGCGCGAGCGAGAAATCGATCGCGATGGCGAAGGGCTTCTCCTTCTTGGCGACCTCGTGGAAGCCGGGCCAGCGCGGCTCCGCCACGACCACGCGGGCGCCGCTCTTGGCGAGCTTCTGGACCCGCCCGGCCCGATCCGGACTCTCGAAATGCAGATAAAGGAGGCTCATGCGGGAGCGAGACTATAACTTAGCTATCAGCTATCAGCTATCAGCTATCAGCTGTCGGCTATCAGCCATCGGCCGTCAGCCAGACGTTCGGGATCCGACCGAAAGCTGAGAGCTGAGAGCCGATCGCTGACAGCTCAGTCTTCGCGATAGTGACACCCTCTCGACACGTCGTTGTCCGACGCGGCGCGGTGAATGGCGAGCGCGGTCTGAACGCCGTTGCGCAGGCCGAGGAGGGCATCCGACATCGTGCCCCGCCGGTAGAACTCCTCGATCTCGACCCGCAGCTCCGAGAGGATCCGTCCGGCGCGGCCGAGGCGCTTCTCGGACCGCAGCAACCCCACGTAGTTCCACATCGTGTGACGAATGACCATCCAGTCCTGCGCGATGAGCGCCGGATCGACGGGCTCGTGCTCGGGCTTCCACTCGGGGACGGCCGGGGGCGCGCTCGCCCGCGGCGACTCGCGGGCGGCGGCCTTGCCCGACCGCCATCCCCACACGAGCCCCTCGAGGAGCGACGTCGAGGCGAGTCGGTTCGCGCCGTGGACGCCCGTGCAGGAGACCTCGCCGGCCGCCTTCAGGTGCTCGAGCGTCGTGCGCCCCTCGAGGTCGCAGGCGACGCCGCCGCAGGAGTAGTGGGCCGCGGGCACGACGGGCACGGGACCCGCCGTCAGATCGAAGCCCTGCTCGCGGCAGCGGCGGACGATGCCCGGAAAACGCGAACGGATCCAATCGGCCGGCTTGTGCGAGATGTCGAGGAGGACGTGCGTCTGGTCGTGCTCGAGCATCCGCTTGTGGATCGCCCGCGCGACGACGTCGCGGGGCGCGAGCTCGCCCGCCGGATGCGCCGCGCGCAGGAACTCTTTCCCGTCGGCGTCCAGGATCCGCGCGCCTTCGCCGCGCAGAGCCTCGGAGAGGAGCAGGCGCCCCTGCGGCACGAAGAGCGCCGTCGGATGGAACTGGATGTACTCGAGATTCAGGAGCCGGGCGCCGGCGCGCCGCGCCATCGCGATGCCGTCGCCGCGCGCGCCCTCCGGATTGGTCGTGTGGAGGTAAACGCGCCCGAGGCCTCCGGTCGCGAGGATCGTCTCGCGCGCGAGCTGGGGCGTGACCTCCTCGCTGCCGCGGGCGAGCAGGTACGCGCCGATGACGGTCGGCGGGCGATAGCGGTCGCTGTCCACGAGGGAGTCGTGTGAGAGGGTCAGCAGATCGACCGCGGTCGTGGCGGTTCTCCAGCGGATGTTCTTCTCGCGCCGGCACGCCGCGACGAGCGCCTGCTCGATCGGAATGCCCGTCTCGTCCTTGACGTGGAGAACGCGGGGGATCGAATGGCCGCCCTCGAGCGTCCAGTGGAAGTCGTTTCCGTCGCGGTCGAACGGCACGTGGAGCTCGTCGACCAGGAGGCGCTGGACGAGGTCGGGTCCTTCGCGCGCGATCAGTTCCACCGCCGCGGGATTGCACAGCCCGTTGCCCGCCTTCTGGATGTCGTCGGCGAGACTCTCGGGCCGATCGCCCGCCGGGCGCCCGACGATGCCTCCCTGCGCCCAGTAGGTGTTCGACGCCTCGGGGTTTTCCGAGCGGGTGACGATCGTGACGCTCGCTCCCGCCCGCGCGGCGGCGAGCGCCGCCGTGGTCCCGGCGACGCCGGTGCCGAGCACGAGGACGTCGGCGACCTCGGCGCTCATGCGGCGGACACCTCCAGGTCGAGCGAGATGTCGGCGGCCTCGACGGAGTGCGTCAGCGCGCCGACCGAGACGCAGTCGGCGCCCGCCTCGGCGTACGCGCGCACGCGCGCAATCGTGATCCCGCCCGAGGCCTCGATGACGGGCGGCCGCGGCGCCTGGCGCGCGATCGCGCTCCAGGCGGCGACCGTGTGCGGCGTCTGGTTGTCGATCAGGACGACGTCGGCGCCCGCCGCGACCGCCTCGCGGAGCTCCTCCTCCGACTCGACCTCGGCCTCGATCCGCATCGCCGCCGGAGCGCGCCGCCGCGCTTCCCGGATTGCCGCGCCGACGCCGCCCGCGAGCCGCCGGTGGTTGTCCTTGATCAGAACCATGTCGAAGAGCCCGGCGCGATGATTCGAGCCGCCGCCGTCGGCGACCGCCATGCGGTCGAAGACGCGGAGGCCGGGTGCGGTCTTGCGCGTGTCGAGGATCCGGCACCCGGTCCCCGCGACGGCGTCCACGTAGCACCGCGTCGCGGTCGCGATGCCGCACATGCGCTGGAGCAGATTGAGCGCGAGGCGCTCGGCGGTGAGCAGCGCCCGGGCCCGTCCCTCCATTCGCGCGAGCGCGGATCCGGGCTCGGCGCGAGTGCCGGCCGGCGCTTCGTCATTCCAGGCGAGGTCGGGATCGAGGAGTGCGAAGGCACGGCGCGCGACCGGGAGGCCGGAGACGACACAGGGAGAGTTGGCGACGAGCGTCCCGCGGGCGCGCGCCGACTCGGGGACCGTCCACTCGGTCGTGACGTCGCCGGGGCCGACGTCTTCCGCCAGCAGCTCGGCGAGCCGGCGGTCGAGAGCCCCCTGCGGGGAAGTCATGCGGCGCGGAGGATATCCGAGTCGCGCCGCGGGTCGGGGAGACTAGACGACGGTCTCTGCCGCCGCCTGGGCGCGCTCGAGCCCCTTCCGAAGGAGATCGCGCAGCAGCCGCCGCTCCTCCGGATCGAGCGCCGTGATCCAGGGCGTCGGACAGCGCAGGCGCGCGAGCATCTTCTGGCGCAGGTCGGCCCCGCGGGCCGTGGTTTCGAGCAGCCGCACCCGGCGGTCGCGGGAGCCCGACCGCCGCACGAGGCCGCGTGCTTCGAGCTTGTCGACGACGGCCGTCACGTTGGCGGCGTCGCAGGCGAGGGCGTCGGCGAGCGCGCTCATCGGCATTCCCTCGGGACCGCCGAGGTTTCGAAGCGCTGCGAGCTGCTGGAGCGTGAGACCGAATTCCTTGGCGACGCCCTGCGAGACGCGCTTCTGGGCGAGGAGCAGGTCGAAGAGGACCTCGGCAGCCTCTTCGGCGATGCGCTGATCCTCGTCGGCGGGACCGGCGATCCGGGCGGCTTCTTTCGGTCTTCCCACGCGAAGGACACTATCACACTTAATTAAGAAACATAATATTTATAGTTGACAACATAAACTATCGTAATACGCTAACTCTTCTCGGACGACGTCTCCTCGCGGGACGGGTCTCGGGATTGCACGGGGAGGCGCGGAGGATGGTCAGCCAAAGGTGGATCGCGGCCCTCGTGGCCTTTCTCCTGGGCGTTCCGGCGCTGCGGGCGGAGACGATCCGCCTCTCGCTCAAGGAGGCGGTGGCACGAGCGCTGTCCGACGGAACGGCCGCGCGGATCGCCTCCGAGCGGATCGACGCCTCGCGCTACCAGGCGCATCAGGCGCGTGCGGCGCTCCTGCCGCAGGTCGGCGTCGAGACGGTGGGGACGAATCAGTCGATCAACTTTCAGGAGTTCGGGATCGCGATCCCCGGCTTTCCGACGGTCATCCCGCCATTCTCCTTCCTCGACGCGCACGCGCGGATCGCGCTCGACGTCGTGGACGTGGCCGCGCGGCGCCGCTACGAGGCGGCGGTCACGGGCGTCTCGGTCAGCATGGCGGAGCGGGAGCAGACGGAGAACGACGTCATGGCGGCCGTCGCGACGCTCTATGTCGCTCTGCAGCGGGCCGAGGCGAGCGTCGCGGCGGCCAAGGCGAACGTCGAGCTCTTTTCGAAGCTGCGCGATCTCGCCGACGACCAGCGGCAGGCCGGCGTCGCGACGAAGCTCGACAGCACGCGCGCCGAAGTCGCCCTTTCGCGCCAGCGTCAGGCGCTGCTCCTGGCCCAGAACCGGCGCGAGGACGCACGGCTGGCGCTCCTGCACGCCACCGGCGCGGACCAGGCCCTCGACGTCGAGCCGACCGATCCGCTCGAGGAAAGCTCGGAGCCCGCCCCGTCGGTCGAGGACGCCCTGCGCGCGGCGCGCGACGAGCGGCCGGAGCTGCGCGCCCTCGCCGAGCGTCTGCACGCCGCCGGCCTCGCCACCGAGGCCGAGAAAGCGGAGCGGCTGCCGCGGCTCGGCTTCCAGTTCCAAGGCGGGTACAGCGGGTTCCACTTCGACGACCTGTTCTGGACACGGTCGGTCTCCGCGTTCCTCTCCGTTCCGGTCTTCACGGGCGGGCGAACGGCGGCTCGGATCGCGGAGGCGGACTCCGTTTCGCGCGAGCTGCGCCTGGAGCAGATCGAGACGGATCGCAAGATCGAGGAAGACGTGCGCCGGGCGCTCCTCGCGTGGCAGAGCGCGCGGGAGCGCGTGCGCGTGGCCCGGGAGAGCGAGCGGCTGGCGGGCGAAGAGCTCCAGTTCGCGCGGGACCGGTTCACCGACGGCCTCTCCTCGTCGATCGAGGTGGACAACGCGCAGACATCCCTCGTGCAGGCGCAGGAGGATCGGATCGCAGCGCTCGCGGACGAGGCGCAATCGCGTTTCGACCTGGCGCGGGCGACGGGGCGGATCCGCGAGCTGGTCTCGGGATCGTGAACGAAACGAAGGACGGACGCCGGGAGGGCGAAATGGAGAACGCGGCCAAGGATTCGCGAGAGAGGCCGCTGCGGCCGGCCGAGGAGCCGCCGAAGCAGCCCGAAGCGCCGCCGGCGGCGGTGAAGCGCTCGCGGGCGAGCCGGTGGATTCTGCTGACGGTCCTCGCGGCGGCGGCGATCGGCGGGATCGTCTTCGGCGTGCGCACGGTGACGTTCTACCGGCACCACGTCGAGACCGACGACGCGCAGGTCGAGGCGCACATCGCGCCGGTGCTCCCGAAGGTTTCCGGCTACGTCACGGAGGTCGCGGTGCGCGACAACGAGCGCGTCGCGGCGGGCCAGGTGCTCGTCCGGATCGACGACCGCGATCTGAGCTCCCGCGTCGACACGGCGAAGGCGGCGCTCGAGAACGCGCGGGCTGCGGTCGCCGTGGCGCAGGCGGACGCGGTGGCGCGCCGCACGCAGAGCGGGAGGGCGGCGGCGGACCTCGTGCGATACGCGCGCCTCCGGGAGAAGGAAGAGGTCTCGCAGCAGCAGTACGACGCCGCCAAGGCCGCGGCCGAGGCGGAGGCTGCGCAGGCCGAGGCCGCGCAGAAGGGGATCGAGGCGGCCCGGGCGCAGGTCGCGCAGAAGAAGGCGGACCTCGAGTACGCGGAGCTCCAGCTCTCCTACGCGGTCGTCCCGGCGCCGGCCGCGGGCTATGTCTCGCGGAAGAACGTCGAGGTCGGGCAGTACGTTCAGGCCGGACAGCCTCTGCTCGCGATCGTGTCCGAGGGCGAGCCGTGGATCGTGGCGAACTTCAAGGAGACGCAACTGAAGAAGATGCGCGTGGGCCAGCCCGTCGACATCCAGGTGGATGCGTACCCGAAGGTCGTGTTTCGCGGCAAGGTCGAATCGTTCGCCGCGGCGACGGGCGCGAAGTTCGCGCTCCTTCCGCCGGACAACGCGACCGGCAATTTCACGAAGGTCGTCCAGCGCGTCCCGGTGAAGATCGTCCTGACCGAGCCGCCGAGCGCCGACCATCCGCTGCGTCCCGGCATGAGCGTGACGTCGATCGTCTCCGTGGACTGAACGGCTCCGGAACCCAAGGACTCTTCCCAATGTCGGAGAGCGGTGCCCGGAAATGGATCATCACGTTCACGGTGATCCTCGCCTCGGTGATCGAGCTGATCGACACCTCGATCGTCAACGTCGCGCTGCCGCAGATGATGGGAAATCTCGGCGCGACCCTGGACGAGGTCGCCTGGGTCGTGACGGCCTACGTCGTCGCGAACGTGATCGTCGTGCCGATGACGGGGTTCCTTTCGGCGTCTTTCGGGCGCCGCAACTACTTCGCCGGCTCGATCGTCCTCTTCACCGTCGCGTCGTTCTTCTGCGGCCACGCGACCAACATCTGGGAGCTCGTGGCGTTCCGTTTCATCCAGGGGATCGGCGGCGGCGCGCTCCTCTCGACGTCGCAGGCGATCCTCGTCGAGACGTTCCCGCCCGAGGAGCTGGGGCTGGCGAACGGGCTCTTCGGCCTCGGCGTCGTCGTCGGGCCGACGATCGGTCCGACGCTCGGCGGCTGGATCACGGACAACTATTCCTGGCCCTGGATCTTCTACGTGAACCTGCCGATCGGCATCGTGGCCGCGCTCCTGACTCTGGCCTTCATCCGCGAGGCGCCGGAGAAGCGCGAGGTGGGCTCGATCGACTGGGCGGGCATCGCGCTGCTCGTCGTCGGGATCGGCTCGCTCCAGATCGTGCTCGAGCGCGGCGAGCGAGACGACTGGTTCGCCGCGACCTACATCGTGGCGCTGACGGCGCTGGCGATCATCGGGATTGCGGGGTTCATCTGGAGGGAGCTCACCGCGGAGCATCCGGTCGTGGACCTGCGCGTCTTCCGCGACCGATCGCTCGCCGTCGGCACGCTCTTCACGTTCATCCTAGGCTTCGGCCTTTACTCGTCCGTCTTCATATTCCCCGTATTCGCGCAGAACCTGCTCGGCTTCACCGCGATGCAGACGGGGCTGATCCTCCTGCCCGGCGGGCTCGCGACGGCGGTCATGATGCCCATCGTCGGCAAGCTGCTCCAGCGCGGCGTCCCGGCGCAACTCATGAACGCGCTCGGGTTCGTCTCGTTCTTCTTCTTCACGTACCTCCTGTCGCGTTCGACCCTGTCGTCGGGGCACAACGACTTCTTCTGGCCGCTGATCCTCCGGGGCGTCGGGCTCGGGCTCCTCTTCGTGCCTCTGACGACGCTCGCGCTCTCGAACCTGCGCGGCAAGGACATCGCGCAGGGCGCGGGAATGACGAACATGATGCGACAGCTCGGCGGCTCCTTCGGCGTGGCGCTCATCGCGACGTTCGTCGAGAAGCGCGCGTGGGCGCACCGGCAGGCGCTTCTCGCGCACATCTCGATCTACGACCCGGCGCTGCGCGAACGATTCCAGGCGATCGTGTCGGGGCTGATGGCGAAGGGCTCGACTCTGGCGGAGGCGACGCAGCAGGCCTACGGCGCCGTCGAAGGGATGGTCGCCCGGCAGACGTTTCTGCTGACGTACATGGACGCGTTTCGGATCGTCGGCGTCTTCTTCCTCTGCTGCATCCCGCTGCTGCTGCTCTTCAAGCGGCGCGGGCGTGGCGCGCGGCCGGCCGAGCCGGTGCTGGCGCACTGAACGGCTTCGACGGTCCGGGCTACGATCGGGACGCAGGAGCCGGCGGAACGTTCATCCGCCGCAGGAGCTGCTGGAACCGCGAGTCGCCGTGGAGGTTCTCGAAGCTCGGCTCGATTCCGATCGTGTAGACGTCCGCCGCACGCGTGTCGACGCCGCGTTCGAGAGCCTCGAGCGCTTTTTCCGGCTGTCCGAGGACTTCGTAGATCTGTGCGATGCGGACATCCAGGATATCGCCCGAGCCCTGGAGCCGCTCGAGCCAGGCCCGGTAGGCGCCGATCGGGCCCTCCCGATCGAAGGCCCGCCGGATGACTCCCTCGGTTTCGTCGACGCCGAACGCGGCGAGACACTTCAAGAACTCGCCGATGGCGGCGTCGTATTTTTTCTGCTGTTCGTAGGCCAGGCCGAGGTTCCAGTAGGGAAGGGCGGACTCGGGGTCCATGGCCTCGGCCTTGCGGAGCTCCTCGAACGCGAGGTCGAGCCGGCCGGCGCGCCGCAGGGTCTTGCCGATGAGGGTCACGATGAGCGGGGAAACGGGATCGAGCTCTTCGGCCCGGCGCAGATCGCGCAGCGCCGCGTCGAATCGTCCTGTCTCGCTTTCGAGGGAGCCCTCGCGAAAGTAGACCTCCGGATCGTTGGGGCGCAGCTCCGACGCGCGGCGGAGCTCCTGCTGGGCGGCCGTCCAGTTCCAGTCGAACCAGGCGCGAACCCAGGCCAGAGCGAGGTGCGATTCCGCGAGTGAGTCGCCGAGCGCGACGGCCTTGAGGGCGTTCCTCCGCGCGGCTGGCGCCGTCTCCTCCCATGAAGCCGCCTGATGGTCGTAGAGAAGCGCGTAGGAGTCCGCGAGCCCCGCGTAGGCCAGGGCATAAGTCGGATCCTTCCGGATCGCCTGCTCGAACGCGTCGATCGCCTGGACGGTCGCGCTCGTCCGGCGGCCGGACATCAGGCGGCCCTTCATGTAGAGCTGGTAGGCGTCTAGGTTCTCTCGGTCGGGGCTCGTGAGGATCTCCCGGTCCCGAGCGGAGAGCTGCGGCGAGATCACGGCCGCGAGCCCGGCGGCCGCCGCATTCGACAAGGCGAGTGGATCGCCGAACGGCTCGTCGAGCTGCGCCGTCCAGAGCCGCCGGCCTTCTCTCGCGTCGGTGAGTCGGACCGCGACGTGCGCGCGTTCGCCGGTGCGCTGGATCGTGCCGTCGAGAACCCAGTCGACCCCGAGGTCGCGCCCGACCTGGATCGGATCGTTTCCTGTTTTCGCCGCGCGCGTGACGGCTTCGAGGGGGCGAACCGCGATCCGTTCCAGGCCGCCGAGCTTCGTCGCGAGCTGATCGGCCAGCTGGAGGCCGAGGTCGCTTGCCGGGGAAGAAGGCTCCGACGCCGTGAACGGCAGCACCGCGACCGACCGAACGGGCGTCGGAATCGCCTCGCGATGCCGCGCCGAGATCAGGATGAGCAGTCCCGCGGCGACAATCACGAGCGCCGCGACGCTGACGAGGAGCCCGTGGCCGCGGCGCGGTCTCGTCGCGAAGGCCGGTGGGGGGGCGATGGCGACGCGCGGAGTCGGCGCCGGAGTCGGCGACGCGACGGGCTCGACGACTCTGACGCTCGCGATGAATCGGTAGCCTGACTTGGCGACCGTCTCGATGAAGGGATGGCCGTTCGAACCTTCGAGGACCTGGCGAAGCCGCGAGATCGACCGCGTCAGGCTCCCTTCTTCGACGAATGCGTCCTTCCAGACGAGGTGCAGAAGGTCGTCCTTCCGGACGAGTCGGCCGCCTCGCTCGACGAGAACCCGGAGAACGTCGAAGAGCCTCGGCGGCAGCGCGACGTCCTGGCCGTCCCTCAGGAGCACGCGCTCCTCCGAATCGAGCCGGAACGGCCCGAATTCGAAGACGCGACGCTCCGTCTCAGGCATGTGCAAGCCGTCCGAGGAAGGTCCGAATTTTATCCGACGCCGGTCAGGACGGCGGGAAGGCCCGGGCGGCAGCATCGGCGCCTCTCAAAGGAGGGGTCTGGTCATGGATGCTCGAAGCCGCCCGCGCGCTCTCGCCGTAGCCGTGGCACTGACGTGCCTGTCCGGGGTCGAGTCCCTTCGGGCGCAGCATCTGGTCGACACGGCCACCGTGGGAACGAACCCGGTGGCGATCGCCGTGAATCCGGTGACCGGGATCACCTATGTGGCGAACTCCGGCGCGAGCACCGTGACGGCGCTCGGGCCGTCGGGCACAGCGACCATCGCGGTCGGGGGGGGGCCGTTGGCCCTTGCGGTCAACCCCGACACGAACAAGATCTACGTCGCGAGCAACGACACGACGGTCACCGTGATCGATGGAGCCACCAACTCGACGCAGTCGGTTGCACTCGGAGCTTACCCCGTTGCGATGGCGATCAACCCGGCGACGAATCGGCTCTACCTTCTCGTCGACTACCTCTTCCCCGGGGAGTCGCTGATCGTCCTCGACGGAGCCGACAACACGACGACCTTGATCGATGGAGTCGAAGGCGGCGCCCTCGCCGTCGATGAACGAGCAAATCGGATCTATATCGGCGGGCCTACTCTGACCGCATTCAATGGCGCCACGAACGAGATCGCTGCCGGTTTCGTCCCGCACGGCAACATCGCCTCTCTTGCCGTCGATCCGTCGACCGGCATCGTCTATGCCGGGTGGACCCAGGGCGTCGAGAATCTCTATGGCGTGGACGTGATCGAAACCGGCGCGCCGTCGATTACGCCGGTGAACCTCTCGATTCCACCTCTCGAGCTCGTGGCCGATTCGGCGACGCACGCCGTCTACGCCGGCGGAGGATACTGCGGCGACACCTGCGCCGGAGGCCTCGTCGCGATCGACGCCTCTCAAAGCGTCACGACCTACCCGGGGGTCACCGGTCCCGTGGCCCTCGCGCTCGACGCGGTGTCGAAGCGGCTCTACGTTTCCGACTCGGTTCCCTCCATCTGTCTGGGAAGCTGCACGCCGAGGTTCTCCTTCAAGGGCGTCGACTTGAGCACCGGCACCGTCCAGAACGTCGGAGGTCCCGGAGGCGGCGGGATCGCGGTCGATCCCCAGCGCGGGAAGGTCTATCTGGCGAACGGATATCCGATGCTCACGTCGCCCCCCGACACGGTCCAGGTCTGGGACACGGAGACGGACGACTGGACGCTCACGGCGGGGGGGAGCGCGCCGCAGGCGGTCGCAGTCAATGCCGCCACGCATCGCGCTTACGTGGCGAACGCTTCGACGGTGTCCGTCGTGGACATGACCACGGGCGCGATCGTGGACACCGTGAACGTCTGCTCGCAGCCGAGCGCCATCGACCTGAACGCCATCACGAACAAGATCTACGTCGCTTGTAAGAGTCCGGCGACGGCCCTGACGGTCATCGACGGGAGCACGGACAAGGTCCTGACGACGCTGTCTCAGGGCGGGACCGCCGTGGCGGTGAACCCCGTGACGAACCGCGTCTATGTGGGGAACCAGCCGTTTCTCCCGGTGCTGTCCGTGATCGACGGCTCGAACGATACGTTGCTCGATCAGGTCGCCGCCGCGGGCACGGGCGGACTCGCCGTCGACACGGTTCGAAACAAGGTTTTCGGCATCGGCGGCGCCGGGCTCTTCATCCTGAACGGCGCCGATGACACGTTCACCACCGTGCCGCTTGGCAACCACTTGTCTGCGGTGGCTGTGGACTCCGGCTCGGGGTTCGTCTACGTCGCGGACCATCTCGCGAACACGGTGGGCGTCTACAACGCTTCGACCAACTCTCTGGTAACGACGGTGGGCGTCGGCAGCGGCCCGATCGCGCTCCGGGTCGATCCGGTGGCGAAGGACGTCTACGTGCTCGACCAGGGCGGAAACGACGTCACCATCATCGGCGAGGGCGGATTCTTTCTCACGCAAGCGATCACGTTCGACGCCGAAGCGTCGGCGCTGGCGGTGGACTCCGCAAACCACCTCGCTTACGTCGCCACGAAGGGCGGAATCGTGGCGATCGACGGCGTGAACCTGACCTCCTGGAGCGACGACACGGCCCTCTTCGCGGGGTTCGTCTTCGCGGCGGGCGCCGCGGACCCCACGACGGGAGCGATCCAGTTCGTCGGCGGCTCGAACTCACTGGTCAATCTGACGGAGCGGAGCCGGAACACGATTCCGATCGCGACGTCGATCTTGCCGCTGACTGGAAATCAGACGATAGATCGCACTCCGACCTTCTCGATCACGGCGACGAGCCAGTACAGCCCCGACGCGACCTCGGTGCGCAATGTCTACTACCAGGTGGACACGGTGCAGGGGACCTTCCTTCGTGCCACGGCGTCGGGCGGGAACCTCTGGAGCGCCACGACGGCGACGTTGAGCTACGGGATCCACGTCCTGTACGCTTTCGCCACCGACGGCCAGGAGCAGGCCGACGACAGCCCCGGCCCGTCGGCGAGTCCGATCCCGGGCTCCATCGTGTCGTATCTGTTTCTCGTGCGGCCGTGCGAGACTCTGAGGTTCACGCAGCAGCCGTCCCCAGTCGAGATCTGCGCCGGGTCGGCGGCGACGTTCCGGGCCGCGGCGTCCGGCGAAGGAGCCGTCGGCTATCAGTGGCGTAAAGGCGGTGTTCCTCTCTCGGACGGTGGCGCGATCTCAGGATCGAAGACCGCGACGCTGACGATCAGTCCGGTCTCCGGTGGCGATGCCGGCAGCTACGACGTCGTCGCGACCGACGCGTGCCCGCAGAACCAGACTTCGTCCGCGGCGGCCCTCACCGTCGATCCGGTACCCGCCGCCCCTTCGGTGTCCAACAACGGGCCCATCGCGGTCGGGCAGACCCTGCAGCTCAGCGCGTCGGTCGTCGCCGGCGCGACGTATGCCTGGACCGGACCCAACGGCTTCGCCTCGAGCGCGCGGCAACCTTCGATCGTGAGTGCGAGTCTGTCGGCGGCCGGCGTGTACTCGGTCATGGTTACGGTCGGCGGGTGCATGTCCGCTCCCGCCACGACGACGGCGGTCGTGACCAGCGCGACGCCGACGCCTTCGCCGACACCCGTGCTGGCGGCGACGTCGACTCCGACGCGGACGCCGTCGCCGACACTGACGCCGACCGCAGCCCGCACTCCTCCGTCGCCCACGCCGACGCCGAGCCGGACACCCACGCCTCCCGCCGGGGCAACGCCGACGCCGACCCCGACTCCGACGGGCACGCCGACGCGGACACACACGCCGACACCGATGCCTTCGCCCACGCCGACAACCGGCGGTCCGACGCCGACGCCGGCGATCACACCGGAATTTGTGGTCCCGGTGAGTCTCGTCGTGGACCCGCTCGCCGAGTCGACAGCGGACGGCGACTTCGTGTTGGAGCCGGGCGAGACGGCGCTGGTGGAGCCTTCCTGGAAGAACGTCTCCGGCTCCCCGGTCTCGATGGAGAACACGGCCTCGGCCTTTACGGGACCGGCCGGCTCAACCTATGCGATCGCCCACGGCGTCGCGGACTACGGGTCGATGTCGGCCGGGGCAATCGCCAGCTGCGCCGCTCAGGGCAACTGCTACTCGCTCTCGGTTGAGGCGGTGCAGCCGCGGCCCGCGACGCATTGGGACACGACGTTTCTCGAGACGCCGTCGACAGGAGACGGCGCAAAGACCTGGACCTTGCACATCGGCGACAGCTTCTCGGACGTGCCGCGGTCGCAGCCCTTCTACCGGAAGATCGAAACACTTCTCCACAGCGGCATCACATCCGGCTGCGCGGCGACCACCTTCTGCCCGGACGAGGACGTGACGCGCGGCGAGATGGCGATCTTCATCGCGAAGGGGATGGCGGGAGGCGGCGGAGGGATCCCGGTGTCCGGGGCGTGGAACGGGCACCCCTACAACTGCGCGCCGGACGGCGTGTCGCTATTCAGCGATGTCACGACGAAGGATCTTTTCTGCAAGCACGTCCACTACCTCGCGGTCCAGAACGTGACGCTAGGCTGCACGTCGGATCGCTTCTGCCCCGGCGACGCCATCGATCGCGAGGCGATGGCGGGGTTCATCGCCAAGGCGCTCGTCGCCCCGGCCGGCGGCGGCGCGGTGCCCGCGACCTACACCGACGCGAGCACGCGTCTCTCGTACAGTTGCGATCCCGCGAGCCCGAACCTGCATTTCTCCGACGTCTTGGCCGCGGACTCGTTCTGCAAGCACGTGCACTATCTGTGGGCCCGGGGAATCATTTCGGGCTGCGGGGGGACCCAGTATTGTCCGGGCGACCCGGTCACGCGCGACCAGATGGCGAAGTTTCTCGTCAATGCCTTCGAGCTGCTCCTCTACGGACCGTAGAGGAGCGCCAGGCGGAGAGCCGTCTACGACAGCTCGAGCATCCGCAGCAGAGGCTTCTCCGCGGCGGCGCGCAGCGGCTCGGGAAGGATGATCTCCGGCCGCTCGTCGCGCAGGCACAGATACAGCTTCTCGAGCGTGTTGAGCTTCATGAAAGGGCACTCATTGCAGCGGCAGCCGTTGTCCGGCGGCACCGGGATGTACTCGCGGTCGGGCGCGAGCTTCTTCATCTGGTGGATGATCCCTTCCTCGGTCGCGATGAGGAATCGCTTCCCGGGCGCCGTCGTCACGTAGGAGAGGATCGACCGCGTCGAGCCGATGTGGTCGGCGTACTTCAGGATCGCCTCCGGGCACTCGGGGTGCGCGGCGAGGAGCGCGTCGGGATACTTCGCCTTGAGCTTCACGATCTCGCGCTCGGAGAACTGCTCGTGCACGATGCAGGTGCCCGGCCACAGCGTCATCGGCCGACCGGTCTTCTTCGCGAGGAACGCGCCGAGGTGACGGTCCGGCGCGAAGAGGATCTGCTGCTCCTTCGGGATCGAACGCACGATCTTCTCGGCGTTCGACGAGGTCACGATGATGTCGGAGAGCGCCTTCACCGCCGCCGAGCAGTTGATGTACGTCAGCGACACGGCTCCGGGATGCTCCGCGCGCCATGCGCGAAACGCTTCGGGCGGGCAGGAGTTCTCGAGCGAGCAGCCCGCTTCGTAGTCGGGCAGCACGACCTTGCGCGCCGGGTTCAGGATCTTCGCGGTCTCCGCCATGAAGCGCACGCCGGCGAACGCGATGAGGTCGGCCTGACTCTTCTGCGCGCTGCGCGAGAGGTCGAGCGAATCGCCCACGAAGTCGGCCAGGTCCTGGATTTCCTCTTCCTGGTAGTAGTGGGCGAGCAAAACGGCATTTTTTTGTCGCTTGAGGCGGCGGATTTCCTCGGCGAGGTCGAGGGTGGGATCGACCGAGGCGAGGTCCGGGGGAGCCGGGCGCACGGCGGCCTCGAGGTAACTCTCGGAGATCGTGGGCCGTGGCGCGCTCATGGGGGACGCACAGGATAACAACGGCGCCGCCCTGCCCGATTCTCGCCGGCTCCAACGTAACTGGCATGAGGCCTGCTCCGTAGGGAAGGGTATGAGCCCGTTGGGGAGCCCGCTTCGCGCGGGACGGACGGCGATTCTGCTCGCCGCGCTCCTTCTCGCGGCCCTCGCCCTCGAGGCCTGGGGCATCCGCGCCTCGCTCGGACTCCTGCGCTAGTCGCGCCCCGCAAATCGGCGGGATGTATATTTGCCCCCGATGGCAACGGAGATCGCCGCCGGGCGCTTTCAAGGCCTCGATCCCGCCGCTCTCGTCGCCGCCTACCGGAACATCTATCTCTCTCGCCGCGTGGACGATAAGGAGATCCAGCTCAAGCGGCAGAACCGCATCTACTTTCAGATCAACAGCGCCGGGCACGAGGCGATCTCGACCGCCGCCGGCATGGTCTGCCGCCCCGGCTACGACTGGTTCGAGCTGTACTACCGCGACCGGGCGATGTGCCTCCAGCTCGGCGTCACGCCGTACGAAATGTTCCTCCAGGCGGTCGGCGCGAAGGACGATCCGGCGTCTGCCGGACGGCAGATGCCGTCGCACTGGGGATCCAAACGCCTGAATCTCATCTCCAAATCCTCGTGCACGGGCACCCAGTTCCTGCAGGGCGTCGGTGCGGCGGAGGCCGGCTCGCGCATGTCCCGAATCTCCGAGCTCGCGTCCCGCGAGGACGTCCATGGCGACGAGCTCGTGCTTGTCTCGGGCGGCGAGGGCCAGACGTCGGAAGGAGAGTTCTGGGAAGCGCTCTCCTCCGCCTGCAACCTGAAGCTGCCCGTGATCTTCCTCATCGAGGACAACGGCTACGCGATCTCCGTCCCGGTCGAGGTCAACACGCCGGGCGGCTCGATCTCGAAGCTCGTGCGCTCGTTTCCGAGCCTCTTCCTGGCGGAAGTCGACGGATGCGATTTCCTCGAGTCGTACGACGCGATGCGCTACGCGGCCGAATACTGCCGAACGCGCAAGGGCCCCGCGCTCGTGCACGCGCACGTCATCCGCCATTACAGTCATTCGCTGTCCGACGACGAGGCGCTCTACCGGCCGAAGGAAGAGCGGGCGCGCGATCTCGAGCGCGATCCCGTCGTCACGCTCGCGCGGCTGCTCGTCGCGGAGGGCGTGATCTCCGAGGCGAGACTCGAGGAGCTCAAGCAGGACGTGGACCGCGAGGTCACGGAGGCGGCGGACCGCGCGCTCGCGGCGGAGCTGCCGGAGCCCGAGTCGGCATACGACTTCGTCTATTCGCCGGACCTCGATCCGACGTCGTCGGCTTTCGCGACGGCGCCGGCGCCGGCCGCGGACGCGGCGCCGACGACGATGGTGGACCTGCTCAACGCGTGCCTGCGCGACGAGATGAAGCGCGATCCGCGAATCGTCGTCTTCGGCGAAGACGTGGCCGACGCGTCGCGCGAAGAAGTGCTCGGGGAGTGCAAAGGCAAGGGCGGCGTCTTCAAAGTCACGCACAACCTCCAGCGCCTGTACGGAAAGGACCGCGTCTTCAACTCGCCGCTCGCCGAGGCCAACATCATCGGACGCGCCGTCGGGATGGCGGTGCGGGGACTGAAGCCGGTCGTCGAGATCCAGTTCTACGACTACATCTGGCCCGCTTACATGCAGATCCACAACGAGCTCTCGAACATGCGGTGGCGATCGGGCAACGCGTTCGCGAGCCCGGTCGTCGTGCGCGTGGCGGCGGGCGGCTACATCGGCGGCGGCGCGATCTACCACTCGCAGTCGGGCGCCGTCCTCATGACGCACATTCCGGGACTCCGCGTCGTCATGCCCTCGAACGCCCTCGACGCCAACGGCCTTCTCCGCACGGCGATCCGCTGCGACGATCCGGTGCTCTTCCTCGAGCACAAGCACCTCTACCGGCAGACGCACAACAAGGGCGTCTATCCGGGACCGGACTACATGGTGCCGTTCGGGAAGGCCGCGCGCGTGCAGGAGGGGAGCGACGTCACGATCGTCACCTACGGCGCGACGGTCTATCGCTCGCGGCAGGCGGCGCAGGCGTTCACCGAGGCGACCGGGAAGACCGTCGAGATCCTCGACCTGCGGAGCCTCTCGCCCTATGACTGGGAGGCGATCGCGGCGTCGGTCCGGAAGACCAGTCGCGCCGTCGTCGTGTACGAGGACTCGCTCTCGTGGGGCTATGGAGCCGAGATCGCCGCGCGCATCGCGTCGGAGCTCTTCTTCTCTCTCGACGCTCCCGTCGAGCGCGTGGCCGCGACCGACACTTTCGTCGCGTATCAGCCGCGCGTCGAGGACTTCATCCTGCCGCAAGCCTCGCACATCCGAAAGGCGCTCGACCGGATCGTCTCCGTCTAGGAGGATCGATGCGTGTCGCCGGAGAGCCGCCGGCCAAGTACGCTCTCGGACATTCCGACCAGGAGCTCGAGCGCCTCGGCAAGCAGGGGCGCCTCGTCGGACCGATCACGCGGCGGTTCTTCGAAGCCGCCGGCCTCGCGCCGGGGATGCGCGTGTTGGACGTCGGCAGCGGCGCCGGAGACGTCGCGTTCCTCGCGGCCGAGCTCGTCGGCGAGCGGGGCGAGGTCGTCGGTGCCGACCGGTCCGGGGACGCGGTCGCGAAGGCGCGGCAGCGCGCGGCGGCGCGATCGCTCCAGCATGTGTCGTTTCGCGAGGGCGACCCCGCCGCGATGGCGTTCGACCGGCCCTTCGACGCCGTCGTGGGCCGCTATGTGCTCCTGTACCAGCCGGACCCGGCGGCGATGCTGCGGAAGCTCGCGTCGTATCTGCGGCCGGGCGGCGTCGTCGTCTTCCACGAGCCGGACTGGTATGGCGTCCGATCGATCCCGGTGTCGCCCCTCTACCACTGTTGCTCTGATTGGATCGTCGAGACGCTGCTCCGTTCCGGCGCCGCTTCGCACTCGGGGCTCGGGATGCACCACGCCTTCGTCGGCGCGGGGCTGCCGGCGCCGGCGATGCGTCTCGACGCCCTCATCGGCGGAGGCGCGAACGCCGCGGACCTCCTGCATCTCAACGCCGACATCGTCGCCTCGCTCCTTCCGGAAATGGAACGCCTGGGCATCGCCACGGCGGCCGATGTGAAGATCGAGACGCTCGCGGACCGCATGATCGCGGAGGCGATCTCCCTCGACGCGCTCCTCGTCGGGCGCTACGAGGTCGGCGCCTGGTCGCGCGCTTAGAGAATCTTTAGCCTTCTCTGCCCTCCGCGAGGGACAGGATTGTCACCCGGTGCGACCGCCCCGTTTCGGGGCCGTCGGTAACTCCCGCCGCCTGAGCGTCATCGAAATGGGTATGAACCATGCAACGTTGTTCCGCGTATCGGATGTCGAGGAGGTTTCGATGCGATGGCTACCGCTGGAGCTCGAGGAAGATCGGGAGGCGCATCACCGGGCGCTCCGCCGATGCCACGGCTGCGGCGCCTATACGCGTCTCGTCGGGGTCGTCGACGGCTTCCCGCGCTGCGAGCGCAGCCGCGAGCGCGAGGGCGACCCGACGGAAGTCGACTTCCTCGTCTGAACCCGCGCTGGCGTAGAATCCCGGCCCGGTGAGGGCGGACCACCGAGCGCGGCACCTGCGCACCGAGCGCTACGGGCCCGGCCTCTTCTCTTCGATCCTGGAAGCGCCGGCGTTCGCGCGTGCGGTGCGGCCGGGGCAGTTCGCGATGCTCGAGATCCCGGGCCGCGTCCGTCCGTATCTGCGCCGTGCTTATTCGGTGGCCGACGCGCGGCCGGAGTCGGGCGAGGTCGAGTTCCTCGTCAAGACGATCGGCGCGGGGACGGCGGCGCTCGAGGAGCTGCCGACGGGCTCGCCGGTTGGCCTGCTGGGGCCGCTCGGCAACGTATTCTCGCTCGACGACGTGCCGCGCGGCGCTCGCGTCGCGATCGTCGCCGGCGGGATCGGCGCCGCGCCCTTTCCGCTCCTCTATCGCGCGCTCGCGGAGGCGGGAATCGCCGGCGACCTCTTCCTCGGAGGGCGGGGCGAGAAGGATCTCGCGTTCCGCCGCCGCTTCGACGGCATCGTCAATGGCCGGACCCATCTCGCGAGCGACGACGGTGCGCTCGGCGAGAAGGGATTCGTGACGGAAGTCTTCCGGTCGCACGCGCGGCAGACGCCCTACGCGCGGGTCTTCGCCTGCGGGCCGATGCCAATGTTCCGCGCGCTCGCGAAGATCGTGTCGGAGCTGCGTCTCCCGGCCGAGTTCTCGACCGAAGCGGAGATGGGATGCGGCTTCGGTGTGTGCCTCGGTTGCGTGATTCCGGCGGCCGAGAAGCCGTTCCTCGTGTCCTGCACGGAGGGACCGATCCTCCCGCCCGAGAAAGTCGCGTGGGAGAAGTTGTGAGCGACCGCCTCGCGGTGCGGCTCGGTCCGCTCGTGCTGCGAAACCCGATCCTGACGGCGAGCGGGACCTTCGGCTACGGCCTCGAGTTCACGGATTTCGTGGATCTCGCGAAGCTCGGCGGTCTCTGCACCAAGGGGCTCTCATTGAAGCCGCACGCGGGCAACGCGCCGCCGCGCATCTGCGAGACGCCCGCGGGGATGCTGAACGCGATCGGCCTGCAGAACGTCGGCGTGGAGGCGTTCCGGCGGGAGAAGCTGCCGAAGCTGCGCGCGCTCGGCGCCACGGTGATCGCCAACGTCTGGGGCGACGCGGAGGAGGACTACGTCGCGGTCGTCGAG
>Ga0335077_10001416_pt1 | contig 28404 bp, 22 predicted proteins | sample Lox_Sample_31_FD_207151 | JGI IMG/M metagenome (GOLD analysis project Ga0335077, IMG submission 207151) | Soil microbial communities from Loxahatchee National Wildlife Refuge, Florida, United States - Lox_Sample_3.1 | ecosystem: Environmental > Terrestrial > Soil > Wetlands | place: USA... | reverse complement strand
GTGCGCGCAGCGTTCCGCTCGGCGGCCGGCTTCGATCCGGCCGATTTGTTCGACGCGAATTCGGCGCACGCTTTCTCCCGGGACGCCTCAGGGATGGCGAAATTCCTGGAATTCCGCGCGGACCTCGCGCGCCGCCAGCAGGCGGAGTGGATCGCGCAGATCGAGGCGATGCGCAAAACGTCTCCTCAACTCGACCTGGTGCTGACGCACGTCGACGATCGCTTCGACACGACCATGCGCGACAAAATTGGAGCGGATGCCTCGCGCGTGCTGCCGATGCTTGCCGATCACGATTTCACTTTCCTGATCGAGGACCCCGCCACCATCTGGAACCTGGGTCCGCAGCGCTATCCGCAGATCGCGTCGCGCTACGGTGCGCTCACGCCCGCGCGCGACAAACTGGCGATCGACATCAATATCGTCGAACGCTACCAGGACGTGTACCCCACCAAGCAGCAGACCGGAACGGAGCTGTTCGAGCTGGTGCACACCGCTTCCGCGGCGTTCCCGCGCGTGGCGCTGTACTTTGAGAACTCGATCGCGCGCCTCGACTGGCCGCTGCTGGCCTCCGCGGCGTCCAACGTCACGCGCGCCGAACGCGCTGGAGCGAAACTGGTGATCGATTCAGTCCACGGCGCGGGAATTCCGTGGAGCGGCGCGGCAAGCGTGGACGGGAAGACATGGCCCGTTGCCGATGATGCGGTCCTGTGGCTTCCGCCCGGCGTTCACGCGATCGCACCCTCCGCCGCGGCTCCGCCGATCCGTCTGGTGGACTTCAACGGCGAACTGAAGTCCGCCGGGGTTGTCCCCGGCGGCATCGAGTTCGCGTATCAAAGCAGCGGGCGCGCCATGGCGAAACTGGACCGCGATCCGGCGCGGGTCGAGATCGATGGCGTGGAAGCTCATCCGGAGATGCTCAGCCAGATTCTGGTGCTCCCGCGCGGACAGCACATCGTCACGCTATTCAGCTCAGCGGCGCATCTCTCCGCGCCGTCCCGCTGACTCAGATCGACCGTTCCAGCAGATCGCGCGTGCGGGTATCGGGCTCGCCGCGGAAGAACTTTTCCAAGGCCTCACTGAAAACACGATCCTCGGGCGCAATCAGGGCGAAAAGAGTCATCGAAGAATGGAATTTTAAATTGTCCGGATAGCCGAAGATCCGGTCGACCGAGATCCCCTCGACTGCATTCACCAGCCGCGCGCATTCCGCCAGGCGCGGCCCCAGAACGGCATGCTTCCAATACGCCTCGGCTTCCGCGCGCGAAGAGATTCCGAAATAATCCGCGGTCGGGCTCGACCCGAGGCCTCGCATCTGCGGAAAGATGAACCACATCCAATGCGATTGCTTGCGTCTGGCGCGCAACTCGGTCAAGACCTGTTCGTACACCGGATTCTGAGCATCGAGAAAGCGCTGGAGGTGAAAAGGATCGTTCACGGCGTCCGGCCCAATCTAGCGCGCGGCGGCGTGGTTCGCAATCCGGGCGAGCAGGTTTGGCAACGCGGTTGCGCTTTGCTTGTGTGGGAAGCGTTATGCGAATGCTAGCCGGCTCGACTCTTTACCAGCCCGTACATGAGCTTAGAGCCATCCTGACGCGCACTTCGAACGGGATTTTCAGTGAAGATCTGGGGGGATCGTACAATCCTGGAATCCAGGCGCGGAAAAAATGTTCGGTTACACCGAGGCGGAAGCAGTTGGATGAAAGTCGCGCGAAGGTAAGCTGGGGCGTGCTGCCGCACGTGCGCGCGGATCGCAATTAGCTCGGCGTGGTGTTTCAGAATCTGATCAGCAATGCGCTCAAGTATCACGGAGGCCACGTGCCGGAAGTGAAGATCGCATCCGCCGACCTTGAGGAGGAGTGGCGCTTCTGCGTCTCCGACAACGGCATCGGGATCGCACCGCAACACCAGGTGCGCATCTTCGACATTTTCGAGCGCGTCCATCCGCACGATTATCCTGGAGCAGGCATCGGCCTGTCGATTTGCCGCCGGGTGATTGAGCGGCATGGCGGCCGCATCTGGGTGGAATCCGAAGAAAAGCACGGCGCACGATTCTGTTTCACGTTGCCAAAGCCGTCGTGACCGGCGCGTTGAAGGGCGTCCTCGTTCAACCGAGTGGAAACTGCGTTCCTTCGCGAATCGCAGAAGGCCGGACCGCAGGCGTGCCGGCGCTGAAGTTTCTTCGATTTACAAATCGCGTTTCGCCTGCGCCAGGACCGGGAATTGGTGTTCGGTTTGCTAACAGTTTCCCGAGTCTGGGAGGCCGCTCAAAAAAGGGAACAAAACACTCTGACTGTCCCTTTTTTTGAGCGACCTCCTCAAAGATCCGACGTTACATGAAAGACAGAATTAGAAGCGTTGTAAAGAATCACGCCGGCCTGGGACTGAAGCTGGACGAGATCGGAGATTCGACGGACCTGTACCGCGCGGGAATGACATCGTATGGAAGCGTGGTGCTGATGATCGCGCTGGAGAACGAATTTGCGATGGAGTTTCCCGACGGACTTCTGAGCCGCGACGTGTTTGAAAATATCGATTCGATCGCAAACGCCATCGAAAGCGTGCTCCAGCTGCAAGCGTGAGGGAGAATTGATGATTCCTCAAACCGAGATTATCCCGGCGGAGTTGATCGCATCGGAGGCTTTTCGGGAAGCGCTGGGAATCGCGGCTCATCACGCTCGCGACGTGGATCGCGAGGCCCGGTTTCCGACCCATGCCATGGAGGCCTTGCGCGCGGCAGGCGCGCTCGGATGGGGAGTGCCGCGGGAGTTCGGTGGCGCGGGCGCGCGGATCGAGGATCTGGCCGGCGCCACGCTGCAGCTTTCGCGGCGCTGCGCTTCGAGCGGGATGATCTTCGCCATGCACCAGATCCAGGTGGCGTGCATTACGCGCCACATGGCGGGCTCGCGCTGGTTCGCCGATTACCTGCGCCGCGTCGTGCATGAGCAGAGGCTCATCGCGTCGGCGACGTCGGAATCGGGGGTGGGCGGCGACGTGCGCCGGAGCAACGCCGCGCTTTGCCCGGTCTCGGATAACGGCGATGGGCTGGTCGGGTTCGAAAAAAAAGCATCCACCATTTCCTACGGCGCGCAGACCGACGATCTGCTGACCACGCTGCGCCGCGCTCCCGATGCCGAGCACAGCGACCAGGTCCTGGTCCTGACCATGAATCGCCAGATGCAGCTCACTCCGACGGGCGAATGGGACACGCTGGGGATGCGCGGCACGTGCAGTCCCGGATTCGCGGTGAAGGCGCGGTGTCACGCCGATCAGGTGCTTCCGGTCCCCTTCGCCAGCATCGCCGCCGAGACGATGGTGCCGTATTCGCACATCCTTTGGTCGCACGTGTGGCTCGGAATCGCCCTGGATGCCTTTGAGCGCGCGCAGAACTTCGTTCGCGAGCAGGCGCGCCGCACGCCCGGCGTCACTCCTCCCGCGGCGCTGCGGCTCTCCGAGCTTTCCGCGCGCATGGCGCAGTTCCGCGCGCTGGTGGAAGCATCGCTCGAGGAATTCCGCTCGGCCGAGCGGCCCAAGCTTTCGACGGTCGGCTACGCGCTGCGCATCAACAATCTGAAAATCGCGGCGTCGGAAGCCGCGGTGGAGATCTGCGAGGGAGCGCTGCGCGTGTGCGGATTGGCCGGATACGGCAACGCCGGACCGTTTTCCGTGGGACGCAATCTGCGCGACGCGCATTCCGCCGTTCTGATGATCGCCAACGACCGCCTGCACGCCACCAACGCGGCGCTGCTGACGGTCCACCGAGAGGGGAAATGACCACCGCTGCCGAAACGGATAGTCGCACACAGTTTCTGGATGAGCTGATCGACCATGGGCACCTGATTCCCAGCGGCGAGCCCGGTATATACGGACGCGGAGAACGGTTCGAGAAAATCTTCACCGCGCTCGACGGTCTGGTGACGCGCACCGGCGCCGCGGATCGTCCCGAGCGTCCGCGTTTCCCGCCGGTCATGCCCCGCGTCACGCTCGAAAAAGCCGGATACCTCAAATCGTTTCCGCAGTTGTGCGGATCGATTTTCAGTTTCGCCGGGGCCGACGCCGCCGCTCTTGACTTGGCCACACGCGCGGAGCGCGGCGAAGACTGGACCGCGCATCTTTCCAAGACCGGCGTCGTCATGGTCCCCGCAGCCTGTTATCCAGCGTATCCGGCGATCGCTTTGCGCGGGCCGCTGCCGCCGCGGGGAGTCGCGCTCGATCTCGGCCCCTGCTACGTTTTCCGCAACGAGCCTTCCTCCGACCCGGCGCGCATGCAAATGTTCCATCAGCGTGAACTGGTGCGCATCGGCGAGGCCGAGGACGTGCTGGAGTGGCGCGACGCCTGGATGTCGCGGGCCACATCGATATTTCAAAACATCGGGGTCGACGCGAAACTGGACGTGGCATCCGATCCGTTCTTCGGACGCGGCGGCAAACTCCTCGCCAACAGCCAGCGCGAGCAGCGCCTGAAATTCGAAATGCTCGCGCCGATCGCTCTGAGCGAGCCGACCGCGGTGACGTCTTTCAATTTTCATCAGGAACATTTCGGAGCCGCGTTCGGAATCCACTTCGAAGATGGCCGCCCCGCCAACAGCGCCTGCGTGGGCTTCGGGCTGGAGCGCATCACGCTCGCTTTGTTCCGGGCGCATGGAATGGAGCTGTCGCGTTGGCCCAGGCGGGTCACCATCGAATTGTGGCCGGAGGAAATGGAGCTGAACGGAACTTCGCCGGGGAACTAGTCAATGATGGTCAGCCTCCTGGGCCTCGATCCGGCAAGCTACGCGCCCAGCGCGCTGCACGACGCCGCGCGCACCTTCCGCGAAACCAACTGCTACGTGGATATCTGGATCGAGCTGCTGCATTCGCTGGGAATCGATCCGGCGAGCGCGATGGCGTTCGCCTGCACCGTCGATTTTGAAGGCGATCAGTGGACCTTTTTCAAGCCTCGCCCGGAAGAGCTCATGCGCCTGTACGGAATCGACGTGCATGAGATGCAGCTTTACCGCGGCACGGTGGATCACATAATCGAGCAACTGCGCGCCGGGCGAACCATCACCATCGAGACCGATTCCTTCTACCTGCCCGACACCGCGGTCACGGCGTATCGCCGCGCGCACGTCAAATCGAGCATCGCCGTCGAGGCGATCGACCCGGACGCACAGCGCTTGCGGTATTTCCACGGCGCGGGCTATTACGAGCTATCGGACGATGATTATCGCGGAGTGTTCCGGCTGCGGCCCGGCGGATTTCCCGAAGACGTCCTGCCTCCTTATGTTGAGATGATTCGTTTCGACGCCGGTCCGCGGCTGGGGCACGAGGAACTGCAATCGTGCGCCGGCGAGACGCTGCGTCGCGAGCTGGCGTATAAGCCGGCGCGAAACCCCTGGGTCGCGTTCGGAGAGCGCCTCGCGCTCGATCTGCCGCATCTTCTCGACGAACCCGAAAACGCGTATCACGCCTACGCCTTCGCGACGGTGCGCCAGTGCGGCGCGGCCTTCGAGGCGGCCGGGAGCTTTGTCGAGTGGGCTTTTGATGGATCATCCTACGCGATCACGGCGCGCGATGCGTTCGCACGGCAGGTGAGCGGAGCGAAAGCTCTGTTATTCAAGCTCGCGCGGCGGCGCGCATTCGATCCCGCGCCGGCCATCGAGCAGCTCGCCGCGGATTGGGAGATCGCGATGCAGTCCCTCGATTGCCTCTCGCGCGGCGCGGCCACGGGGGCGCCATGACTGCATCCTTCGCCGCCGTCACGCGCGAGTTCACGTCGCGCATTCCGCTGATCGCGGGATGGGAACTCTCGACCGAGCATGGCGATTTCATACCCGCGCGCGTTCCCGGAACAGTCGCGTCGGCGCTGCGCGAACAGGCCGCTTGGCGCTTCGGCTGCGGCGTGCGCTTTGATCCCGGCAAGCACACATTCCGCTGCCGCTTCGAATGCGAGCCTGCGCGGCCCGGCGAAGAAATCGTTCTTGAAATCGGTGGAATCGCCACGATCGCGGAAGTCTGGCTCAATCAGCAACAGATTCTCCGCTCGAGCTCGATGTTCGAGCCGCACCAGGTATTAGTAACGCACGCAATTCGCGAGCGCAATGAGCTGAGCATCGTCTGTCATTCGCTTTCCGAAGCTCTGCTGCACAAGAAAGCGCAGGCGCCGCAGGCGCGCTGGCGCACGCGCGTCGTCGCCGACCAGCCGTTGCGCTGGTTCCGAACCACGCTGCTCGGCCGCGCCCCCGGATTTGCGCCGGAGCCTGAGCCTGTGGGGCCCTGGCGTCCGATCGCGCTGCTCCGCCGCAGCGTCGCGCTCGATCATGCCGTAATCCACGCCGCGCTCGACGGCTCGTCGGGAGTAGTCCGCTTCGAGTGCCGATTTCGGCCGCTCGACCAACGCGTAGAGCCGGTCGCGGGCAGGTTAATTGTCGGCGGCGAGGCCGTGCCCCTGGAGTTCCGCGAGACGCACATCTCGGCAACCCTTCGGCTCGCCAACGTGCGCCGCTGGTGGCCGCACAGTCATGGGGATCCGTCCCTGTACCCGGCGCGGGTCGAGCTCGATCTTCCCGACGGCTCGACGGCGGTGCTCGACCAGCCCGCGGTCGGTTTTCGAAATATTCGTTTTTCGAATGGCTTCGAGCTCAACCGCCAGCGCATCTTCACGCGCGGCGTCGTCTGGACACCGCCCGATCCGGTCTCGCTCGCGGCGCCCGAAACCGTCGTGCGCGAGCGCCTCGAGCGCCTGCGCGATGCCGGCTTCAACCTGATTCGTCTCGCCGGCACGATGGTCTACGAAGACGAGCCTTTTCATCGCCTCTGCGACCAACTCGGAATGCTGGTGTGGCAGGACCTGATGTTCGCCAACATGGACTATCCTTTCGAGGACGCGGCGTTTCACGAAACCGTTTGCGCCGAAGCGCAGCGCGAACTCACGCGCGTCGCCTCCCACGCCAGCAGCGCGCTCATCTGCGGCAATTCCGAAATCGAGCAGCAGGCGACGATGCTCGGCCTCGATCCCGGCGTCGCCCGGGCGCCGTTTTTCGCGGAAGAACTTCCGCGCATGGTGGAAGAATTCTGCCCCGGCGTTCCCTATGTTCCCTCCGCGCCCTCAGGCGGCGATCTTCCGTTCCGCCCGCGCACGGGCGTCGCGAACTATTTCGGCGTAGGCGCGTATTTGCGTCCGCTTGAAGACGTCCGGCGCGCCGAGGTTCGCTTCGCATCGGAGTGCCTCGCGTTTTCGAACGTCCCCGAGCCGGAAGTCATCGAAAAAATGACGCTCGATAATCGCGGCGGTATTTCGCCGACGCATCCGGCGTGGAAACGCGCCGCGCCGCGCGACGCCGGCACGGGTTGGGATTTCGAAGACGTTCGTGACCATTACCTGAAGCTCCTTTACGGCGTCGATCCGGCGGCGCTGCGCTACAGCGACACGCCGCGATATTGGGAACTGTCACGGACGACATCGGCCGAAGTGATGGCGGAAGTTTTCGGCGAATGGCGGCGGGCGGCCTCGCCGAACCGCGGCGCAATTATCCTTTGGGCCGCGGACCTCGAACCCGGAGCGGGCTGGGGAATTCTCGATTCGCGCGGCTGGCCGAAGGCCGCGTACTGGTCCCTTCGACGCGCGCTCGCTTCACGCGCCGTGTGGACCACCGATGAAGGGTTAAACGGTGTCGATATCCACGTCGCCAATGATCGGGCGAGCGCCATGGATGCGTGGCTTCGCGTGGCGCTTTACCGTAGCGGCGAGCAACGCGTCGCCGAAGCTGGGCGTCCCATTCATGTGCCGGGCAACGACGCCATGACGCTGGGCGTCGAAGAAATTCTGGGAAGGTTCGTCGATGCCGCGTGGGCTTATCGCTTCGGTCCTCCTGGGCACGATGTGATCGCGGTGGGCTTGCACGCAAGCCAGAGCGACCCTCCCTTCGCGCAGTGCTTCCGATTTCCGGCGGGACGTCCCACGGGCCGCCGCCCCATCGCGGAGTTGGGAATTTCAGCTCGTGCGGCCGCGGTGGATGACGCGACCGTTGAGGTGACGCTGAGTGCGTCCCGTTTCGTCTGGGCAGCGCGGGCCGTCACCCCTGGCTGGCTGGCTGACGATTGTTATTTCGGAATCGAGCCGGGCGTCGCATGGCGCGTCGTCTTCCGGCGCCTGCCCGACGCAGCCGCGCCGGTGACTAATATTACCCTCAGCTCGTTCAACGCCGAAGGGCGAATCCGGATCCCCATTGGGAGGGCGGAATGATCTCGCTCGATCGCTGGTTCCGCTCGGGCCGCTATTCGCTTTTGTCCCACGCCAACTTGCCGGAAAAAGATTGCGAGCCCCTCGGCGTGGTGATGGCGCCTCCGCTCGGATGGGAGGACGTCTGCTCGTATCGGCCATTGCGATTTCTGGCGCGCCAGCTTGCGCGAAACGGTTTCCCGGTATTGCGTTTCGACCTCCCCGGGACAGGCGACAGCTCCGGCGATGCGCTCGACCCCGGGTTGTTCGATGCGTGGGTACAATCGGTCCAGGACGCAGCGGCGGAACTGCGCGCCATCGCGGGACTGGACCAGATCGCGGTCGCGGGCGTCCGGCTGGGCGCGATGCTCGCGCTCATCGCGGCGGCGCGCGGGGGTGGTTTCACCGACCTGATCCTGTGGAGTCCCGCGGCCACCGGAAGAGGCTTGCTGCGTGAGCTGCGCGCCTTCGCCGGCGTTCAGCTTGGCGAATACGGACGCGGCCAGGACGCGCCGCCGCAGCCCGCGCCCGGGTTCGAAGTCGGCGGATTCCTGATTTCGTCGGAAACCCAGCACGCTCTCGAAGCCGTCGATCTGTCGTCGCTTCCGCCCATGACAGGCACGCGCGCGTTGATCCTGCCGCGCGACGACCTTCCCGCCGACGCGAAGCTTCTTCGCGCGCTGCATTCCGCGGGATGCGACGCTCAGGTGCGGCCCGGCCGGGGCTACGCTGCCATGATGGCGATCCCGCATGAGGCTGTTCCGCCCCAGGACACCGGATGCGAGATCGTTCAATTTCTGCGCGCGCGCCCGAGCGCGAAGACGCGCGACATGCAGCCGCCCGCCGCGCGCGTCGCCATTGCGGACCAGGGCGGCGGTGTGTTCGAGACCATCTATACACTGTCGCAATCCGGCGTGCGCATGTTCGGCATATTGTCCGAGCCAGCCGCAAAGGCGCAGCGCAGCAAGTGGTGCGCTCTGTTCCTCAATCCCGGAGCGACCCGCCATATCGGCCCGAATCGCATGTGGGTGGAAGCGGCCCGGCGCTGGGCCGCTCGCGGCCTGGTCTCTCTTCGCCTGGATCTGGCCGGCATCGGGGAAAGCGACGGCGACACCGTGCTCGACGTCGAGCGCCTTTATCAGGACTCGCTGGTGGATCAGGTCGAGCTGGCCCTGGATACCCTGCGCGCCCGCCTCGGAATTCACCAGTTCATCGCCATCGGCCTGTGCTCCGGCGCCTTCTGGGGACTGCACGCCGCGGTTCGCGACGCCGATGTTCGCGCCGCCGTGCTGCTCAACCCGCGGCTGTTCCAGTGGGATCCGGAAGTGGACCGGCTGCGCGCGCTCCGCCGCACCGTCAAAGGCCTGACCAGCTTCGCGGACTGGCGGCGCATCGCGCGCGGCGAAGTAAGCGCGGCCGACATCAAGCGCATGGCCATGGAAGGGTTGCGCGCACGCCACGCCCGTTCCGACAGGCCTTTCGAGATGCAGATGGAGGCGCTCGACCGGGCGCGCCGCGCTCTGGAGCGGAATCACAGCCGCGCCACCATCATCTTTACGGAAGGTGAACCGCTGTTGAACGAAATGGAGGACCTGGGAAAACTCCCGCCGGAAACGGATCCGTGCATCCGCGCGATCCGTATTCCCAATGGCGGGCACACGTTCCGCCCGCTGTGGATTCAGAAGTTGGGGCATGAGCTGATCGATGCCGAAATCGGGAACGCGATTCACCAGGTTCCTGAATGCGTCACGGAATCTCGCGGATGAAGACGCGGCAGGACGAAATCAATCGCGCCGTGTATCATGCACCGCAGGCTTACCGGCGCTATCGCGCGAATTTTCTCTATCCGGCCGAAGCCGCGTGCCTGCTGAAATATCAGCCGTGGATCTCCGGCCGCGACGTGCTCGATGTCGGCGTGGGTGCGGGAAGAACCACGCTTTACCTGGCTCCGCTCGCGCGCCGTTATGAAGCTATCGATTACTCGCCGGTGATGGTCGATTACCTGAAGTCGGCGATGCCCGACATCAGCGTTCGCCAGGCGGATTTCAGGGACCTCGGAATCTTTGAAGCCGATTCTTTTGATCTGCTCTTCGCGAGCGACAACGTCATCGATCTTTTTTCGCACGAGGATCGCCTGCGCGCGATGAGCGAAGTGCGCCGCGTGCTGCGCCCCGGCGGCGTGGTCGCATTTTGCGCGCATAACCTCCGCTACCGGCGCGCGTTTTCAGGCCCGCGGCTGGAATGGTCTTCGAACCCGGCCTGGCTGGCGTCGAACTGCGCGAAATTTCTCGTGGGTAGCTGGAATCACCTGCGGGTCGCGCGGCTGCGGATCGCCGGGGAGGAGTATGCGCTGTTGAACGACCAGGGCCACTTCTACGCGTGCCTGCACTACTACGCCTCGCGCCCCACCGTGACCGCGCAGCTTCAACGCTCGGGCCTGCGCGTGGTCGACGTTTTCGATCGCGACGGCCGCACGGTCGCCGAACGGGACGACGACAGCCACACTCCGCACCTGATGTACGTCGCCCAGCGGGAGTGAGTTCAAACCGCCCGCAACGCGAGGTTCACCGCGATCATCACCAGCGACGCCGCAGGAATCACCAGCAGCGCCGTGCGCAAGCGCTTGGGATCCCCGCCCGCGATCGACCCAATCACTCGCGAGCTGATCGCGAGGCCAAGCCAGCCGGAGCTGATCGCGATTCCCTGTGCGGTCGCCGTCATCGTGTGGACCCGGTCCGCGACCATGGCCAGCACGGTCGGAAAGACCGGCGCCATCGCCATGCCGGCCAGAAACACGGCCATCCCCGCGAAGCTGGTGGTGCGCAGCATCCAGAACGTCGTGATCGCCATCAGGATCGAAGCCGCGAGAGTCACGGTTTCCGCCGGCACCGTGCGCAAAATCTGCGACACCACGACTCGCCCGATCAGCAGGCCCAGCGCGAATCCCAGCGAGAGAATGTTCAGCGCGCGCGATTCCGCCATGCCCTGCGCGATTAAATGCTGAGCCAGCCAGTTCCACACGCCAACTTCGCACGCGACGTATAAAAACAGCATCAGCGCAAAAAGAAACAGCGCCGGTTTCCCCAACGCCGGACCGATGTCGGAAAAGACAAAGCTTTGACTGCCGGACGGCGCCGGCATCGGCGTCGCGACGTGAATCACCAGCGTGATCGCCGCGAGTGTCGCCACCAGGTAACACAAACGCACGGAATTGCGGCCGAGCAAATTCGCCGAGATGAACGGCGTCGCCAGGCCGCCGAGCCCGAAAAACAGGTTCAGAAGGTTCAGCGTGGTCGCGCGGCTCGATTCGGCGACATCGCTTCCGAGCGCGTTGGCTCCGGTGACGATGATACCGCCCCCCAACCCCAGCAGGAACAGATAAAATACGATGCTGCCGAATCCACCCGATTTCGGCAGAAGAAACAGCGCTAACGTTACTAATCCCAGCCCCATCACCAGGCCGGCTTTCTTGCCTTCGTTGTCGATCAGCGGCCCGACCCCGACCGACGCGATGATCAGTCCCAGCGCCTGCATTGACGCGATGGTGCCGTTTTGTTTCGGTGTCAGATGGAAGCGCGCCGAGAGATCGGGGAGTATCGTGCCCAGCATTGCGGCGATCATGCCGTACACGAAAATCGCCAGAATCGCGGCGAGAATCAGCATAAACGGACGATCTTATCATGCGCCGTCGAATACGCGACATATGACCGAATACTCCCCGCCTACTTCGCATCTCGGTAACAGATACTTGCGATTTTCAGGTATTTTGATCGGAAACCTTGCCACGCTTCGGGTTCATCTTTGTAGGTGGGGTCGCGTCGCGCGTAGGAGGTGCAGAACGCCGGCGGGCGCCTACCAGGAGAATCCATGAAAAAAATCGCCTTGCTCGCTTTGATGGCAATTGCCGGCCTGTCGCTGGTCGCTGGAGCACGTAGTACCGACCCGTGCTCGACGGTGACCATTGCGGACGTCCCCCCGCCGGCATGCGCGCCCGATTGCTCAAGCTCGCGCTGATACCACCTTATTGAAACGGTAGTAGAATTTAGGCGATGGATCCGCGTCTCATCGCCACCGTTGTCTGCGCGGCCGCCGAGCTGTTCGCAGTCTTCCGCCTGGTTGCCATCCGGGCCCATCGTGCTTATCCCTGGTTCGTAACCTATTTGATTGCTGGGTTACTGCAATCCTTTATATGGCTTGCAGGACCAACGACCAGCGTGGCTTACGTCCGAGCGTACCGGTGGACTATGCCGGTAATCATTGCGTTGCAGGCGGTGGTCGTACTGGAGCTATGGCGCTCGCTTCTGTCGTGTTATCGGGGGATTCACCGCATCTCCAAGTGGCTGGGCGTTTTGGTCCTGCTGGTCGGAGCCGGCGTTGCATTCTCCACCGGTTTCGACCATTTGCAGATGCATGGCGAGCCGATCAAGCTCGTCACGTTTCATTGGCTGATGTGGGCCGCCCGTTACACGGGGAGTATCCTGTGCATCGTCTGCGCGCTGCTGTCATTCTGGGCCGTGATCTTCGATCATGGGGTACCGCGCAACACCAGCCGCCACGGAGAACTCCTCGCGTTTTACTTCGGCACGCAGGCGATCGGATTTCTGGTGATCAACCTCACGCATGGCACGTCGCCAACCGTAGGCATCTACACGACCTTGGCCGCGGCGGCATTTTATGTCGTGTGGGGGTTCCGGCTTACTGTCGACGGCAACGTCCCGACGGAGCGGCTGATGGTGCGCCGTCCGGTGAGCGGCCGATGGGATCTGCGCTGGGTGTTCCGCCGTCTGACTCCATATTAGGAGCTTGTTTGAAAAATTCCTCCACAGGCTGAAGCCTGTGAGTGGTCAATAAGAGTTTTTGCAACAAGCTTGGATCGCGGCTTTAGTGCTGCGCTGTGTATCCCGCCGGTATCGCGAACACTGAATCCGGAATGCCCGCCGTCGAGTAATTCCCGCCTTCCATGGTGGTCTCGAATCCGCCCCCCATCCGCGCCAGCGCCTGGGATGCCATCGCCGCCTGCTGACCGCCCTGCTTCTGCATCTCTTCCAACCGCGCGCGCATCTGCTCCATCTGCGCCTGCTGGGCGCCGCCCATGTTCGTCTTGATTACTTCGAGCACCGGCACGCCGTTAAGCGAGGCGAGCTTGCGTTGAATATCGGCCATCGCCTTCCCCATGGACGAAGCCGCGCCCCCGCCAATCGCTGCCCATGGGAAATGGTCGCGGTTCCGGCGATAGAACGCGCTCAGCTCGGCTGCCCCCGGCACGTCACGCGCGACCCAGATGTGGATTTCCAGCTGCATTTGCATTCCTTGCCGTCCGGGGTTTTCCGTTTCCACCGTCATCAGCATCTCGCTCGCATCATATCCGTTGATGTTCTTTTTCTGCCCCGTTTCCTTGACGTCGGCAGTCACGCTCATGCCGCTTGTGGGCTGCGCCATTTCGGCAAATTTTCTTACCCGGTACGTTTTGTCCGAATGCGAGATCGCCGTGACGGTTTGCGCGTCGAAATCGATGAGCGTCGATGTTCTGGCGCCCTCGATCATCATTTTTTGTCCTTTGACCGACGTCTTGGTGACTTCGCCCGCGCCTTGCGCGGTCTTGCGCGTCATGGTATAGCTGAAATCCGCGCGAGCCGCGGTCGAGCCGGCAAGCGCAACCAGAAGCAGGATGATCGTTCTCATAATGTGTCCATTCTACGCGTGAAAATAATGCGCGATCAACTGTAACGCACCGGCCGCGGCGACCTTGGATCACATTGCGGTTTGGAGATCATCGTGCGCAACTGATACCGTAGGATTGTGCTCGGCATGGCGTGGTTCACGCGACAGAAACCCGGCGTCGAGGGCGCCGGCGAAGGTGAAAAGAAAGTCCGCACGGAGGGGCTTTGGCTCAAGTGCGAAAGCTGCGGCCAGATCATCTGGAAAAAAGCGCTGGACGAGAATCTTCAGGTGTGCCCGCGCTGCGACCATCACTTTAAGCTCGACGCCCGCGCGCGCCTGGCCACGCTGTTCGACGAAGGCGTTTATGACGAGCATGACTCCGGTCTGATCTCCACCGATCCCCTCAATTTTGTCGACTCCAAGCGTTACAAGGAGCGCCTGGCGTCCATGCAGCAGGCAACCTCGCTGTCCGACGCGCTGATTTCCGCCTCCGGCAAACTCGCGGGACGCGAAGTGAACATCTGCGCCATGGAGCTGAAGTTCATCGGCGGGAGCATGGGAGCGGTGGTGGGCGAAAAAATCACGCGCGCCATTGAACGCTCGCTCGTCGCGCGGCGTCCGCTGGTGATCGTGTCGGCATCCGGCGGCGCGCGCATGCAGGAAGGCGCCATCAGCCTAATGCAGCTCGCCAAGATCTCCGCCGCGCTGATGCGCCTGGATGAAGCGCGTATCCCCTACATCAGCGTGCTCACCGATCCGACCACCGGCGGAGTCACCGCGAGCTTCGCCATGCTGGGCGATCTGAACGTCGCCGAGCCGGGCGCGCTGATCGGCTTCGCCGGCCCCCGGGTCATCGAACAGACCATCCGGCAGAAGTTGCCCGAAGGCTTCCAGCGCAGCGAATTTCTGCTGGAACACGGCTTTCTGGACGCCGTGGTGAAGCGCAGCGAGATGAAGGGCTATATCGCCGACGCGCTCAGCTTTTTCTGCGACTGAAGCCGCGCGCGGTCACCGTCGGAATTTGGTCAGATCCTTCGCCGCTTCCATCCAGTTGTAGACGATCGGGCAGTACGTGGCGCGGTCCACGAACTGCCACATGCGGCTGGGGATCGAACCCGACCCTTTGAGCAGGTGCGGAAATCGTTCGCAATTGCCCGGCCGCGCTTCATACACCGTACATTCGTTCCCGTCGAGAAAAACGCAACCTGCTTCCGTGCGCTTCAGAATCAGCTCACCATCTTCGCCCTGCATCGTGTATTGCTTGAGGAAATCCTGCTTGCCGATTCCGAGAAACTTGGCTAGCCGCTCGATATCGCGCTCGGCGATTTCGACTTCGGTGACGCGGCAGCACTCGGCGCACTGGCGGCAATCGATCTGCGCATGCACCTCTTCGGCAGCGCGTCGGAACTGCCGCTCCACCCATTCGCGCGACTTCAAATACCTGCGAAAGCGCAGATTTTCATCGCGCTTTTTTTCTCCCAGACGCCGGATCTCGATCAAATCGGTGACCACGCTTTAAGGGTACAATTACGACGTGTCCGATCGCCTGTATCTTTCCTGCTGGATGCGCAACTGGACCGAGTCCAACATGCTGCGCCACTTTGAGCGCCTGCTCGGTCTGTTTCCGTTTTCGAAGCTGGCCCAGCGCGGCCCGGAAGTGCGGGTCTACGCGATTGAGTACGCCGAGCCCGCGCAGATCGAGAAGGATTTCGCTCCCGGCGCCGACCCGCGGCTCCTGGTCGACACCGCGCGCGAGTTCATGCATGACGATTGCCTGTGCGAAGTCGACGCCGCCTGGGACCTGTGGCAGTTCGACCCGGAATGGAAGCTTGCGCCCGCCTCGGTGGTCCTCTCCTGCTTTGGCGAGCGCTTCGAGAACGAGATTGGCGATCACCTGCGCGTCGATTTCGGAGTCGAGTCGCGCTTCGTTCCCGATCCGGGCATTGAGGGAAGCGTGCGAATGAGCCAGTCGAATCTCAAGAGCCTGGTGCATCTGGTGCATGAAGTGGAGCGCGCGTTGCCGCTCGATCGACGCCAGTTGTGGTCGGAAAGCGGCGAGAGCCCGGCGGAGATGATCACCAAGGCGCTGGTGAACTGACTCAGCTTGAACTTACCGGATGTTCTTCGCGGTCTGATCGAGCTCTTCCCGCGTCCTGGCGTAGTCCGCCCACGCGTTAATGAGGGACGCGAACTCGCCGGATAAATCGGAATTCAGCTTCACGTATTGTCCCCATTCCGGGCTTGACTGGGCGTTCCGGTTCGCGGCCGCGCGAAGCGACGCCTCCGCGCTGGAGGCGAATTCCTGCATGACCGGTACGATTCGCCTCACCGCGGTCTGTTGCGCCGGCGAACCCTCCTGCCCGGCCGCGTCCAATTTATTGGCGAGGCCGCGCAAGGTGGCGATATCCTGCTGGTACAAGCTGAGGACTGTGGCCTGCGCCTGCGCGCTCACAGCGAGCAGGTTCAGTGTGGCGATATCGCTGCGCAACGAAGCCGCAGCGCCCTTCGCGCTCAAGAGAAGTTCCGCGATCTTGTCGCTGTGCGCGTCGCCGGAATCCCCGGAACGCACGGCCGGCGACGCCAGCAAGACTGCCAGAACTGCGATGAACGCTTTTCGATGCATACGAGATCCTTGCTCATCCGTCGGCCGCTGTGAAAGCAGGAATTGAGCAGCCCGGCATCCATCGATTCTACTTGACTGGCCGCGTCCGAATCTCCGAAAAAATTTCATAAACCGCTTCCGTCACCGCCTCGGGCGCCTGTTCGGGAATCATATGACCGGTATTGGGAACAATCACCTGGCGTCCGCGCGCCGAGCGCCACGCGAGCTCGGCCTGCAGCTCATTCCACAGGTCCTGATCCACGCCCGAGCGTTGTCCCGCGGTCAGCACGATCAGCGGCAGGTCGCCGAACGTTCCCATCGCCCGCACTTGGGCCGCGCTGACGCTCACATCGTCGCGCGCCGCGGCCAGCACGGCTTTGGGCTCCCAGCGCAGTGTCCAGATTTCGGCCCACTGCTCCCGCGAAAACTGCGGAGGCGCCGGATCCGGAGTCGGCGCGAGCAGGCGCAGCAGGCCGAATCGAGCGGCGAGATCCAGCGCACCCGCGGCCCACAGGCGAACGAAGCGCGGCATGGACGCGTGCGCCGTGTCCTCCTGCGACGCGTCCACCAGCACCATCCCAGCGACCTCGCTCGTATACATCGCGCGATAAACGCGAGCGTCGTAGCCGCCGCCCGCATGCCCGACCAGAATATAGGGAGGCTCGATCGAGGCGGAACCGAGCAGCGCGTGCAGGTCGCGCGCGGCGGACTCGCTCGCCGACGGATACGGCCCGGCATCGCTCCACCCCAGCCCGGCGCGATCGTACCAGCACGCCTGCGTGAACGCCGCGATTTCCGGCTGCACCAGCGCCCAATCGAAGCCCGGCATCGAAGGGCCGGATTCGAAAATCACCGCGGGAGATCCCTGGCCCGAGCAAAAAATGTTCATGCGCCGGCCGCCGATATCGATGGCGTGTCCGATCCGCGGATTGCGCCGCGCATCGCGCCACTCGCCGAATTTTTCATAGCTCCAGCCGAAGAAAAGCAGCGCGGCGGCCGCAACTGCTGCCAGCTTCGGCGCGCGAATTCGTGATGGCTCCACGGCGTCAACGTAAGATTGAGGGGCGGTTGTCCTGGCATCCAAGCTTAAATCGAGTGCGAACACTTCCGACGGCGGCTTCTCTTCAAACTGGATCTCCGGCATGACCGCCGCATGCGAAGTGGTCCGCCATCGCCTCCACGCCGCTGCGGCCGCCAGCAGGGTTGCGAATAAAAGAAATTGGCTGACCCGGTGGAGCAGCGTGAACTCGATCTGCCCGATCAAAATCTCCGCCAGCAGCAAAAACAGAATCGCGTAGATCCCCAGTCTCACCGTCAGATTCCCGCTACCCGGCAGATACGAGCAGGTAAACGGGATCTTCCGAAACCCGTCGAGCGCCTGTTCCGCGATGAACACACCCGCGCACACCAGAACGGCGACGTGCTCGACGGCGGGACGCCCCGGCCAGATCGCCAGATAGAAAAGCGCCGCGGCGATCCACATCGGCACTGCCGTCAGCAGGTACAGCGCCCGCCGCACAGCCCGAAAGTAGACGAGCGGGCTGTGCACGGCCGTGATTTTGAAAACCCAGTTCGCGGGAAGTGCGGCCGGCAGCGCGAAAATCGCGCGCGCTCCGACGATCGCGAACAGCAGCACCACGAATCCGCCCACCAGCAGCGGCGAGTTCAACTGGTCCCACGGCTCCCGCGAATATCCGTAAATGAGGCTTTTCGCATAAGCCAGCGCGACGGCGAGGCCGAAGCCGCCGTATACCGCGAGCAGAAACCGGTGCTGCCGGCTGCGAGCGATGGTCCGCGCGGTGAACAGCAGGATCGCGCGGTCGAGCGGCCGCGTCAGAAGCGCGCCAACCACACGCGAACCGAGGCGCAGCGAATTGCGCGATCCCGGCGCGATGTCCGGCTGCTCGACGATCTTGCGGACTTGCCGGAAGTAAGCGAGCGCATAGCTCGCCGCGGCGACGGTGAACGCGATCGCCGTGTTCCGGATCGCCCGCGCGGCCAGCGGCACGAAAACCGCGTGCATCGACCCGTTTAGCCGGTGAAACAATCCCAAGAACCAGAACGACGGCAGAAATTCGAGAATTCGCCGATTGGCCGGATCGGCGAGCGCCTTAACGCTCGCGAGCGGCGGCGTTAGAAAGAAAATTCCCAGAATCGCGAAAAATCCGGTGAGTTGGAGAAAGCTTGACAGGCGCAGAAACACCGCGTAGCTCACCACCTGCGCCGCCAGGCCTTGCATCGCCAGCAGCGCGGAAAACACGAACACGCCCGCGGCGATCATCGTCAGCCAGTACGCGGAGAAGGATCGCGCCAGGCCCAAGGCGCCGCTATCTGAAGGAATCGCCAGGAAGCCGAACGCGAGGCCGGTAAATGCGTTCACCGCGCCCACGCTCACTCCCAGCGCGGTCGCGATCGCGGCGATCTTGGCCACAAAAATCGTGCGCAGCCGCACGGGCAGCGGACCCAGCACCAGCGCGTCGCGCCGGTCCGGCAGCACCGCGTTCCACGCGATCACCGCGAACAAGCCCACCACCGCGATGTTGATGCCGATGAGAAATTCTTCGTCGCCCCAGGCGGCGATCAGCAGTTGCGCGCGCGGCAATCGCGACGACGCGTAACCCGGCACGATCATCAACGCCAGCACGAAGCTCAGCGCGCCCAGCAGCGCCGCAAACTGACCCAGCAATTTCTGAATGTCGCCGCGCGCCGCCAGGACCTCCAGGTCCACCATGCGAAACAGGAAGTCGCGATACAGAACGCGGAACTGCGCCCGCTCCCTCATCGCTCGATGAGTTCGATCATCTGGTTCGTGATCGATTCAGTATCCTGCTCAATAGCCAGCTCGGAGAAAATCTGTTCAAGCGTCGGCAGAGCCATGAGCGCGCGTAATTGCTCGATCGAATCGTTCGCCACCACGCGGCCCTTATGCAGAATAATGATGTGCTGAGAGACGCGCTCCACCGTCTCCAGTTCGTGCGAACTGAACAGCACCACCTTCCCGCGCGCGGCCAGTTCCCGGATCAAGTTTCGCAGCACCAGCGCGGAATTCACGTCCAGCCCGGAAAACGGCTCGTCCAATAAAATCATCTCCGGATTGTGCAGCAGCGCGGCCGCGAGCAGGATTTTTTGCCGCATGCCTTTCGAATACGACGAAATCTGCACAAATCGGTCTTCATAAAGCGAAAATAAGCGCAAAAATCCGTTGATTTTTTCCTTGAGCAGCCCCTCGGGAAGGCCCCGCAACTGCCCCACCATCTCCAGATATTCGCCGCCGGTCAAATGCGGATAAAGCTGCGGCTCCTCCGGGACGTAGCCCAGCCGCTGCTTGTAGCCGATGCGGTCGCGCCCGATGGGCTGCCCATCGAACAGAATCGCGCCCCGCGTAGGCTCGATCAGACCGGTGATCATCTTCAGCGTCGTCGATTTTCCCGATCCGTTCGGCCCCAGGTACCCGGTCACTTCGCCGGCGCGCGCGATGAAGCTGACATTTTCCACTGCGGGAATACCGGAGTAAAGTTTGGTTACGCCGCGCAGCTCGAGCATGATTCCTTTGACGCTGCCGCGCCTACTTTGTTCCCAGATTCTCGTACCATTTCAGATTCGCCGTGGACGTGCCGATGCACGCGACATCCGGCCGGCCATCCCCGTTCAAATCCGCGACCGCGCACCCTGCGCCCGCCATTCCGCCTTCATCGAGCAGGGACTTGTTCCACCCCTTCCCGTCAAAGCGGTACAGATTGACGCTCGCGCCTTTGCCGCGATAACTGGCGATGATCACGTCGCGCTTGTTGCCGTCCAGGTCGCCGGTCAGCAGAACGTGGCCATCCACAAGCGTCGTGTCGATCACGCTGCGCTGCCATTCCTTGCCGTGCCGGCTATACACCGCGACGACGTTTCCGTGCCACGGCTCGATGCTCGCCAAGAAACGCTCCTTTCCGATCTGCCCCACCGCGACATCGCTCGCGCCGCTTTTGGGCCATGGATCGGGATCACCGGAGGCGAGCTTGGTACGCGTCCACGTTCCGTTTTTATTCGGACGAATCAAAAAAATTCCCTGCATGCTCGCCGTGAGCAGATCCTGCTTGCCGTGCCCGTCCCAATCGAACGGATAAATGCAGTGCAGCACGCCATCATCCGCGTCGGTGATCAGTTCACGCTTCCATTCGCCCGGCTTGTAGAAATACAGCGGCGTTTTGCCGTGATAATCCGGCGCGACTGCGTGCGCGTCGGTGAGCGGCGCATCAATCAGCAGCCCGTTCAGCATGCGCAGCCGGTGCGACGCGGGCACGCGATCGATATCGGTGCGCTTGAAGGGCTGTGTTGGATCGCCCTGCGCCTCAAGAATAGAGACGATCCCCAGGCTGCGCGCCGCATTGGGCGAAAATTCCGTGGCGAGCGCCAGCACCGGAATCCCGTTCTTATCCAGATTGACCACCGTCAGATTGATTGGCTGGCGAATGTCGCTGACGATCACGTGTTTCTGCCAGCCGGGATTTTCGTACCAATCAAGCTCGCGCAATCCTGAGGCGAGCGCGATCAGATCCGGCTTGCCGTCGTGATTCATGTCGGCGACGACCACCTGGTATCCGCCGCGCAATCCCGTCGCAATCTCGTGCGCCGCGAATTGGGCCTGCGCGAATACGGAAATGCTGCACATCAGAAAAACGATCGTCCGAATCATCCGCTCTCCTTGTGACCTACGAATCACTCCTCGCGAAGCACGTTTGCGGGATCCACGCGGACCGCCCGCGCCGCCGGAATCGCTGTCGCCACCACCGCGACCGCGATGACGAAAATGGCCGCGCCCGCAAGCGCCATCGGGTCCTCCGGCACGACTCCATATAATAATGACCGCACCCACGGCGCCGCCACCATCGCAGCTCCCAATCCGATCGCGACGCCGCCGCCCGCCAGCGCCGCCGACTGCGCTCCGATCATTCTCACAATATTCGCCGGCCGCGCGCCGATCGCCATTCGAATTCCGATCTCCCGCCGCCGCTGCGCGACCGCGTAGGCAAGTAATCCGTAAATCCCGATGCCGGTGAGCGCCGCCGCGACCCCGCCAAGAATCGAAGCGAGCATCGCCGTGGTCCGTTCCGGCGCGGTGCTGGCCTCGATTTCGTCGTTCATGGTCTCGATTTCAGTGAACGGCAGCGCCGGATCGAGCGCCGCGAGAGCACGGCGCACCGGCCCAATCACATTTTCAGGCCGGCCCGTCGTGCGGATCACAAGCTGAAATGAGCTGTCGGCCGGTCTCCACGCTGTGTAAACCGTGGGCGTCATCGGTTCGCGTAGAGAGCGGTATTTCGCGTCGCTCACCACTCCGACGATCTCAAATTGACCCTTCGCCGGCTCGCCGCTCGAGCCTCCGAACAACTTTCCGACCGGTTCGGTCCGCGGAAAGAAACGGCGAATGAATGCTTCATTGACTACGGCCTGGAAAGGCGGCTGCTGCGACCGGCCGACATCTTCCGGCAAAAAATCTCGGCCTTCGAGGATGCGCATTCCCATGGTCGAAAAATATTCGGGTGAAACGTCGTTGAGGCTGGTGTTGAGAAAATCGGCCTGCGTCGCGCGCTGCCCCATCGGAGCGACGGTCATCTTGACGCCGCTGCCGCGCATCAGCGGCCGCGTGGCGAAGGCGACGCCAGCCACACCCGGGATTTCCCGCACACGCTCTGTGAGCGCGGTTCGCAGCGCCTCGGTTTGCGCCGGCGTGTACGACGCGAGCCCAGGACTTGTGGTGAACGTCACGATCCGATCGCGATCGAAGCCCGCATCGACATCCCGCAACTCGCTGAACGTCCGGACGAGCAGGCCTGCGCCCGCGAGCAGCATGGTGCATAGCCCAATCTGGAAGACGATCAGCGCCTGCCGTCCGCGCCAGCCCGAGCTCGACCGCGCGCCGCGCAGAATCGCGTCGAGATTCATTCGGGCGGCGCTCATGGCCGGCGCGAGCCCTGCCAGAATCACGCAGGCGCAGGAAATCGCGATGGAGAAAATCAGCACCCCCGAATCGAGTCCGAAATGGATCGCGAGATTCAGGCGATTCGTCATTAAATCGCGGATGGGAGGAAACGCGCGAGCAAGCATCGGCGCCGCGATCCAGGCGATCAATAATCCTCCGGCGGCGCCGGCCAGAGCGAGCAGCGCGCTTTCCGTCAGAACCTGCCGCGCAATCCGCCCACGCGTCGCGCCCAACGCCAGCCGGACCGCGATTTCGTCGCGGCGCGACGCTCCACGCGCCAGCAACAATCCCGCGACATTCGCACACACCATCAACAACAGCAAACCGACCGACGCGACCAGCAATTCGAGCGCAGTTCCAAATTTGTCGCGCAGGACCGAAACTCCGCGCGGGATCGGCTCCAGATCCATCCCGCGGCGCAACTCGCCCTCCGCGGAGCCGGGAAGGAATCGCGCGGCCCACTCCTTGGTCGATTGGCGCCACAACTCGAAACATTGCGGCCGCGCCTGCGCCGGCCTCACGCCCGTACGCAAACGCGCCGCGATCGAGACTCCGCCGTACTCCTCCACGCGCATTTGGCGGCCATCGACCCTTTCAACGATCAGCGGCATCACGCGATCCGGCACGCGCAGATCGGGCGACGTATCCACATTAATCCCGTTAAAGCCGCGCGGCATCACGCCTACAATTGCGAATTTCTGCCGATTCAGGGTGATCGTTTTCCCCACCGCGTGCGGGTCCGCATCGAATCTTCGCCGCCAGAATTCGTAGCTCAACACTGCCGGCGCCGCCCCCGGCGCATCTTTCGCATCCTCGCGCGTCAGCGTCCGCCCGAGCATCGCCGGAACACCGAGCGCATCGAAGAACTCCGGCGTTACCAGGTTCACGCGAAGCTCTTCCGCCGGAGCCGGCTCATTCATCGCGATCAGCTCCTCCCATTCGCCGAAAACGATCGATAACGACGAGGCGTGGTCGCGTAGATTTTCGTAATACAGATAACTGAAATTGCTGCGCGTGCCGAGCTGCGGCGAGCGTTGCACCATCCGCACCAGTTCTCGCGGATTCCGTACCGCCAGCTGACGCAGCATGATCGCGTCCATCGCGCTGAAAATTAGCGTGTTCGCACCGATCCCCGCCGCCAGCAGCCCCGTCGCGATCAGCGTAAAGCCGGGTGATTTCGCCAGCATCCGCGCTGCATATCGCGCGTCGTTGCCAAGGTGTCGCATCGGCGACCATCATATAACGGAACCGCCAGCCGCTTCGTTCGTCATTAATGTATGCGCGATTTTCGGGTTGCTCTGCGCGTACTTGCCCGCCGGCCGCTGTTCACCCTGATCGCGGCGCTGTCGCTCGCCCTCGGCATCGGCGCCAACTCGGCGATCTTCAGCCTGGTCGACGCCCTCTGGTTCCGTCCACCCGCCATCCGCGATCCCGGCCGCATCGTTCGCATCTTCGGCGTCACCAGCCAGGACCGCCGCGGGCTGCTCTCCTATCCCGAATATCTCGATTTCAAGAAAGCTACCGCGTTTCGCGACGCAGTCATCATCGGCGGACGCGGCGCGAGCCTGGTGGAAGGCGACAATCGCGAACTCCACAATCTGTACGTCGTTTCGACGAATTTCTTCACCGCGCTGGGGGTGAAACCCGCGCTCGGCCGCATCTTCACTCCGCAGGATGCGCCCACCGAGCAGGTCGTCGTGCTCGGCAACAGCGTCTGGCAGCGCCGTTTCGGCTCCGATTCCTCAATCGTCGGCCGCCAGATTCACATCGAACGCTCCGGGGACCTGATGGTGACCGTCATCGGCGTGCTTCCTAAAACCTTCCGCGACGTCGACCCGGGAAGCGATCGCGATTTCTGGTTCCCGGACACGATGTGGCCTGTCCTGGGCGACTCGAAAGAGCTCATCGCGCGCGACGATCGGTGGTTTCGCGTCTTCGCGCGCCTGGGTCCCGGCGTCACAGTGCAGTCCGCGAACGCGCAGATTCAGGCCATCGCGCAGCGCATGGCGGAAACGTCGCCATCCACCAATCGCGACCGCCGTGCTACGGTCATTACCGATCGCGATTATCGTTTCGAGCAGGCCGGCGCCAACGCGCTGGCGCTGCTGGCGATCGTCGCGCTGGTCGTTCTGATTTCTTCCGTGAACGTCGCTAATCTGCTGCTCTCGCGCGCCGGCTCGCGCGGAACCGAAATGGCTATCCGCCTCGCGATCGGCGCGGGGCGCGCACGCCTCATTCGCCAGCTCATGACTGAAAATTTTCTCCTGGGACTCGCCGGACTCGCGCTCGGCCTGCTGCTCGGCGCCGCCATCACCACCGCACTGCCGTCGCTCATCATCCAGCCGCCCGGCTTCTTCGTACCCATCGATTTCAACTTCGATTCGCGGGTGCTCGCCTTCAGCCTGGCCGTCTCGCTGATCACGATCGTGTTTTTCGGTTTAGCGCCCGCCTGGAAAAGCGCGCGGCCCGATCTTCTGCCTGCGCTTAAAGGCGAAGCCGCGTTCGCTTCATCGAACCGCCGATGGCCGCTGCGCAACTGGCTGGCTGCCGCCCAGATTGGAGTGTCGCTCACGCTGGTCGCCTGCGCCGGCGTGCTGGCGCGCAGCTTTTTCAACACCCGCACCGCCGATCTCGGCTTCGGTCGCAAACCTCTTCTGCTCGTGTGGATCGAGTCCAGCGCCAAGCCACCCGAGTATCGCGAGGTCATCGCGCATTTTGAATCGCTTCCCGGCGTCCGTTCGGCCGCAGCCGCGGTCCGCGCGCCTCTCAGCCTTTCAAGCAACGGAATGTTCCGGCTGGTCACCTTCCCCGGCCGTCCCGACCTGGCCGATAAACCACCCTTCGAGATCAAATACAACGCCGTCACCGCGAACTTCCTGAGCACCATGGGTACTCCCGTGCTGCGTGGCCGCGGATTCGAAAAATCCGACGAAGATCCCGGCGCGACCTCGGTTCTCATCAATGAGCGTTTCGCGCAGCAATTTTTCCCCGGCCAGGACCCCGTCGGCAAGATTATTCGCGTCGCCAAACGCGATCACACCATCATCGGCGTGGTCAAGAACGCGCCCATCAACGCAGTCGGCGAGTCGCCCGAACCCTACATGTACCTCGACTACTGGACCAACTTCAGCACCGAAGTCACCTTCCTTATCGAAACGCAAGGGGATCCGGTCGCCCTCGCTCTCGCCGCGCGCCGCGAGCTCAAGGCCGTCGATACGCACATCGATCCCTTGACCATCACCACCGAAAACGAGCTCATCCGCTTCTCCGCTCAGCTCTACCAGATCACGGCCGAGCTTGCCGGAGCCTTGGGCAGTCTGGGCCTGCTCCTGACAGCCGTCGGACTTTACGGCTTGATCGCGTTCGGCGTTTCGCAGCGCACACGCGAATTGGGAATTCGGATGGCGCTCGGCGCGGACCGCGGTGCGACGCTGCGCCTGGTCCTTCGAGATGTCGCGATCCTCGGTGCGGCCGGCCTCGGGTTCGGTTTGCCGCTGGCATTGACCGCGACGCGCCTGCTGCGCTCGGTCCTGTTCGGCATCGGCCCGTGGGATTTGCCGGCGTTTCTCGCCTCCGCGATCCTGCTCGCCACTGTTTTGGTCGCCGCCGGACTCCAACCCGCCATGCGCGCGACGGCGATCGAGCCATCCTCCGCGCTACGCAATTCGTGACTGCGTCAGTGCCGCCAGTCGAACGTGTAGCTGACCCCAAAGAGCGGTGTGAACTGCTCGAAAATTCCGCGCGCGGTGTTGTGCGGCGCGGGCACGATCTCCTGGCGATCGAACGTGGTCAGGTAATCCCGAAACTCCGCCCGCAGCAGCACGTGCGGGCGCAGCAAATACTGCACTCCTCCGCCCACCGTGAACACGACTTTCCATACGTCGTTTTCGGTCAATGACGCAATCTGCGGAATCGGCTGCGGAAACGGCGCGGGTCCCGCGATCACGTATTCCTTGGCTCCCGCGCCTCCCGCGACGAACGGCCGGAATCGCCGGTCGCGTTTGGCGAAATGAAACAGCACCTCCATGGTCAGCGCGTCCGAATTTCCCTGGATGTCCGTCTTGACTCCCTGGCCTTGAAGAAATGGATGACCGTCGTGATACAGATAAGAGAATTGCGCCGACACATAATCGGAAAACTCGTCGGCAAGATCGATCCCCGCCGCGAACCGGTTGCGAATCCCCGCCTCTACAGTTCCGCTCGAAGAATAAATAGTGCCGTCGCGATACCACCCGTATCCGATGTTCGCTCCAGCCTCGTATTGCTGTCCGAAAGCCGCGAATGTCGTGAGCGCGGCGATCAACCACCTCATAGCCTTCTCCCAGAATATCGGACCCGAGTTACTGAAAAAGGAGACGCGCGCGGCCAATCTGAACTATCCTGGTGAAAAGCAAACGTGGGTTTCGCGAGAGCGGTCGCGCCAGGCGCCGGGTCGCCGCGGGCGCGCGTCAAGAGAAGTTGCATGTTCCGTCGTTTTTCATTCCTCTGCGATCCGCTGGCGATCCTCTTGTTCGCGATCGCTCCGATTCCGGTCTGCGCCGCTGATCTCACCCTCACCGGCCGCGTCGTCGATGAAAACGGCGCCCCCGTCAGCGGCGCCCATATCACCGTCCATCGGGATGCCGCGTCCTGGGAAGCCACCACGGCGCCCAACGGCACCTTCAGCGTCACGCTGCCCCGGCCGGGCGATTTCGTTGTCGACGTCGAACGCCAGGGCTTTTATCCGCTCAAAAACGACGCGCTGCACCTCGAAACCTCGCAGGAGGTCACGCTCACCATCGCCAGTGTGCGCGAGGTGTTCCAGTCAGTGGACGTGAGCGAAACGCCGTCTCCTGTCGACATCACCCAATCGAGCAACACCGAAACGCTCACCGCCACCGAGGTCAACGACGTTCCCTACGCCAACAGCCACAGTTTCCGCAACGCGCTTCAGATGATGCCCGGCGTGGTGATGGACTCAAGCGGCGGCCTGCACATCAACGGCTCCTCGGAAAATCAGGTTTCCTATCTGCTCAACGGCTTCAACATCGCCAACCCGGTGACCGGCCAGCTTCAGACCATTTTCGCCATCGAAGCGGTACGCTCCGTGGATCTTTCCAGTGGCCGCTATTCGCCGCAATATGGCGACGGCTCGGCCGGCACTCTCGCCATCAACACCGAAAATGGAACCGACCATTTCCGTTACTTCGCCACGGATTTTTTCCCCGGCGCGAGTTTTCAGGAAGGCTTGCACCTGGGCAACTGGTATCCGCGCTTCGGTTTTTCCGGCCCGATCGTTCGCGGCCGCGCCTGGTTCTCCGACGATTTCGACATCCAGTACAACGAAACCGTCATCACCGGTCTTCCTTCGGGGCAAAATACCCGCTCCGGAATCGCGTTCGGAAATCTTCTGCACACTCAGGTGAATCTCACCAAATCCAACATCCTGTTCAGCGATTTCCTGGTCAACTACGATGACGAAGGCCGCGTCGGCCTGGGAGCGCTCAGCCCCGTCTCCACCACGTCGACCGTCGACACGCGCGAATATCTGTTCAGCGTCAAGGACGAGGCATATCTCGGCCGCGGATTTCTGGTCGAGCTGGGATACGCGCACAACGCGTTCTCGAACGATCAGACCCCGCAAGGACCAGGGCTTTTCGTGCTCTCCCCGCTCGGCCAGAGCGGGAACTATTTCGTCAATTCAAATCAGACCGCCTCCGCCGACGAAGGGATGATCAACACTTTCTTCCCCCAGCTTCAATGGTTGGGAGCGCATCAGTTCGAGCTCGGCGCCTCCGCGGACCGGCGCCTGGAGAACGGCGATTTTCACCGCACCGGCTACCAGGTCCTGGGCGACACCGGCCAGCTCCTCTCCGAGACGCTTTTCCCCACGCCCGCCCTGTTCCATGTGAGCGACACCGAATTCGCCACTTACTTTCTCGACACCTGGCGCATGTCGAGCCGCTTCCAGCTCAACCTAGGGGTCCGCAGCGA
>Ga0335077_10001415_pt1 | contig 28404 bp, 28 predicted proteins | sample Lox_Sample_31_FD_207151 | JGI IMG/M metagenome (GOLD analysis project Ga0335077, IMG submission 207151) | Soil microbial communities from Loxahatchee National Wildlife Refuge, Florida, United States - Lox_Sample_3.1 | ecosystem: Environmental > Terrestrial > Soil > Wetlands | place: USA... | reverse complement strand
GGTGGGCCGTCGCATTCGCGTCGCTCGATCGGCTGCTCGCGAGCAGTCAACTCGGCCGCGTGGCCGGTTCGGGCTACGACTTCGCGCTCGTGCAACCCGCAGCGACGGTCGACCGCTCACGCACCTTCGTCGCCTCGAATAGTGAGCCGCTGCAGAATCCGGCGACGAGCCTGATCCGCGCGCCCGCGGGTTTTGCATTCGCGCCTCCGGGCGGCAACCTACAGATCGAGATCCGACCGCACAGCGGCTGGTATCCGACCAGCATCATCGCCACGGACATCGGCTTGCTCGCGGTCATTGCCTGGCTGCTCGCGTTCACCGCGCATGACCTCACGCATCGCACCCAGCGGCTGAAAGCGGCGCTGTTGACGGTGCGCCGTCAGCTGCACGAGGCGAATCAACGCCTGATGCGTGAGATCGAGCAGCGCCAGACGCTGCAGAAGAGCTTCGATCACGCGCGCTATCACGATGCCTTCACCGGCCTGCCGAATCGGCGCTACTTCATGGATCAGCTCGATCGCGCGGTGCGCGAGCTGCGCACCCAGCATCGGCGCCGGATCGGCGTGGTGTTGATCGATGTCGATCGTTTCCGGCTCATCAATGACACTCTCGGCCATACCGCGGGCGATGAGCTCATGATGCAGATCAGCCGCCGCTTCCAGAAGACGGCGGCCGACACGGAATGCGTGCTCGCCCGCTGGGGCGGCGATCAGTTCGCGCTCTTGATTCTCGATGCGAAGTCCGGCGATGCCGTGCTCGCACTGACCGATGCGATGCAGGAGTCGCTGCGCGAGCCCTTCGAGGTGCGGCGCCACCTCATCAGCATCACGGCGCGCATGGGCTTCACGTGCGTCGAGCCGGGTGCGCGGCGCGCCGAGGACGTGCTGCGCGAGGCGGATATTGCCCTCGGTGTCGCCAAGAGAAATCAGAAGGCGAAGTGCATCGCGTACACGCCCAACATGGGTGGTCATGCGGCGAGTCTGGTGAGCCTCGAGGCGGACTTGCACCTTGCCCTCGAGCGCAACGAGCTCAAGCTGCTGTTCCAGCCGATCGTGGATCTGCGCGGGCGACGCATGGTCGGCGCCGAAGTGCTGCTGCGCTGGCGGCACCCGGTCGAAGGGTTGCTGCGCCCCGACCGCTTCCTGCCGATCGCCGAGGAGGTAGGGCTCATCGTGCCGATCACGCGCTGGGTCGTGCGCCGCGTGTGCCGGCTGGCGAGCGAATGGCGGCGGCGACTGCCGCCGGATGTGGACTTCTACTTCAGCATCAATCTGTCCGCCACTGCCCTGCGCGATCCCGATCTGATCAACTACGTCTCCAACCTGCTCGAGGAGACGCATGCGCCCGCGCGCGCGCTGAAGTTCGAGCTGACGGAAGGCGGCCTGATCAGCAACGTGGGCGCTACGCGCGACACGCTCGAGCAGCTGCACAACATCGGCATCCAGCTGATGCTCGACGACTTCGGCACCGGCTACTCCTCGCTCAACTACCTGCAGCTCTTCCCGTTCGATTATGTGAAGATCGACCGGCCGTTGCTCGCGACCGAGGGACCGGAGCGCCGCGACGGTCTGGTCTCCGCGATGGTGCAGCTCGCCTCGAGCATCGGGCTTACGCCCATCGCCGAGGTGGTGGAGACGCAGGCGGCCGCAGACGCGCTGCAGGAGATGGGCTGCAATTTCGGCCAGGGCTACTTCTTCTCCGCGCCTGTCGAGGCGGAGGAAGCTCTGCAGTGTCTCCGCGGTGAGCTCGACGGCAAGCCGCCGCAGCGCGAGGAAGTCGAGCCCGAGGAGGAATGGACCGACGACTCGCCGACCCTGATTCTGCCGGTGGCCATGATTCCGGAAAGTGGCGAGGAGTCTTGAAGCGGCGCACTGGTGTCCCCGCGGCCCCCGTGTCTGTGAGCTAGGTTGCGCATCCGCGAGACCAGGGTTCCGCAGACTCCACCCCTTCGGTATGATCCGGCCGCTTCTGCAGCTTGCCACCCTGATGGAGCAGATGAGATGGCACGATCTCGCCTTGGCACGAGCCCGATGACGGACAGACGCCGCTTCCTGCGTGGCGCCGGCGCCGCCGCCCTGACGCTCGCACCGCTTGGCATCGCCCATGCCCGCGTCGCGGAGCGGCGCTCGCTGTCGTTCGTGCACACGCACACCTGCGAGCGGCTCGAGATCGCCTACTTCGACCATGGCAGCTATCGGGCCGCAGCACTCGAGCGTATCAATTACCTGCTGCGCGACTTTCGCAGCGGCGACGTGCATCCGATCGCCCCGAGCCTACTCGACATCTTGTTCGATCTGCAGCACCGCACGCAGCACGACGGTGCATTCGAAGTCATCAGCGGCTATCGCTCGCCGACGACCAACGCCGAGCTGCGGCGTAACTCGCACGGCGTGGCAGAGCACAGTCTGCACATCGAAGGTCGCGCCATCGACGTGCGCCTTGCACGCTTTCCCACACGCGCCCTGCACGAGCTCGCCCTGGGCATGGGCCGTGGCGGCGTGGGTTTCTACCCCTCCTCCGATTTCGTCCACCTGGACAACGGTCGCATCCGCTTCTGGCAGGGCTGACCGGCCATTCGGCCAGGGCAAGCTACAGCGCGACCTCATGGGCCGCGCTGGCGCGGCCTGCACATGCCCCAAGGTCGTCTTGACAGCCGATGGCCGTGTCCTATGGTAGCCATCCCCAACGGCAGCGATTGGTAATGGACAATGAGACTGCCCGTAAGGCGCCTCCTCATCGGCGCGGCGATCGCTGTCGTTCTGGTTGGTGGGTACGCACTCGCCGGCTTCGTGGCCGTACCTCACCTGCTGCGCAGCAACGTCACGCAGTTCGTCGCGACTCATTACCATCGCAAGCTCGCGCTCGGGCAGATACGCTTCAATCCGTTTCTGCTAACGCTCGACGTGCGGGATATCAGCTTCCCGGACGCGGACGCGCGGCCGCTCTTGAGCCTCAGGCGGCTGTTCATCGATTTGCAGCTCTCCAGCATCTGGCATCGCGGACCGGTGTTTCGCGAGATCCTGCTCGAGCAACCCTTCGTGCGGGCGATGTTGCGGGCGGACGGCGCACTCAATCTCATGGATCTCGCAAAGCCCTTCGCTCAGCCCAAGGCGGCCCCGCAATCCAAGTCCGCACCGATGCGACTCTTCATCGGCCGCCTCACCGTGCTGGATGGCCGCACCAACTTCGAAGATCTCACGCACGCCACGCCGTTCAGCGCCGAGCTGCGGCCGATCAACTTCGACCTGCGCGACTTCAGCACCACTGGCACGGCGGCGGATGCGTACACGCTCGATTTTTCGACGCCCCTCGCTGAGGGCGTTCACTGGAGCGGCACGCTCGGCGTCGCGCCTTTCGGCTCGCGCGGACGCTTTGCCATCACTGCGCTGCGTGCCCGCACGCTGTGGAGCTATGCACGCGATGCGCTGCACTTCGAGATCTCATCGGGGGTCATCGGGCTGAGCGGACAGTACGAGCTCACCACCTCGGCCACTCCGCTCGGACTGCTGCTCACCGTGAGCACGCTGACCGTCGATGAGCTCGGTGTGCGGCCGCCGCACTCGGATACGGACTACGTCAAGCTCAAGCACATCGAGGTGCAAGGTACACGCTTCGACCTTGCCAAACGTGCGATCGAGGTCGCCGCAGTGCACATCGCCGGCGGCACGATCAGCGCCTGGCGCAACGCCGATGGCACGGTGAACTTCAGCGCCCTGACGGGTGCAGCGCCCGCATCCGCAGCCGCTCCGACCGCGGCCCCACCGACCGCGGCCCCACCGACCGCGACATCTGCCTGGTCGTTCTCGGTACCTGACATCGAGATCAGTGAGCTCGACCTATCCGCGGAGGACCGTGCAGTCATGCCTGCCGCGACCCTGGCGCTGCAGCGAATCGGCTTGCGCCTGAGAGGCTTTCACGTGCCGGCCAATGCGCCGCTGAACCTCGCAGTCGATGCAGGCATCAACAAGAATGGCAAGCTGAGCGGGGTCGGCAGCTACGATCTCGGCTCCGGTGCAGCGCACGCGCGTTTGGAGCTCTCGCAGGTCGATCTCACCGCGCTGCAGCCCTACGTGGCTCAGTACACGTCGCTCGACCTGTTGAGCGGCGCCCTCTCGACCAAGCTAGACATCGAGCGCACGGCCGCCGGCGCCATCTCCGTGGCCGGCAATACTCAGGTCTCGAAGCTGCGCACGGTGGACGATGAGCTGCGCCAGGACTTCGTGAAATGGGATCTGCTCAGCATTGAGGGCATGCGCTATCGCATGCAGCCCGCGCGGCTCGACATTCAGAGAATCGTGGCTCGTGCGCCCTACGCGCGCGTAATCATCGCGCCGGACCGCGCGCTCAACATAGCCGAGGCCTTCTCACCCGCCGCTGCTCATGCACGCACCGACCACTCGTCATCGGTACCCGGTCCCAAAGCCGTACCAACGGTCGCGCACTCAGCGCATTCCGTTGATTCCGCTCAGACGACCTCGAGCAGCGCGCCCGCGATGGCGATGACGATCGGCACCGTGCAGATCGTGAACGGCGCTGCGCATTACACCGACTTGTGGATCAAGCCGCGCTTCTCCGTCGCGATCCAGGAGCTCGCGGGCACGATCGGCGGTCTGTCCTCGGACGTGCACTCGCGCGCGAAGGTCGAGCTCAAAGGTAAGGTCGATCGCTACGCTCCGGTACACATCTGGGGCGAGCTGAACCTGCTCTCAGCGAGCCTGTACACCGACATGAAGATGAGTTTTCGCGGTGTCGAGCTCACCACGGTCACCCCGTACTCGGCACACTTCGCCGGCTACAAGATCGAGAAGGGCAAGCTCTCCGTCGATCTCGATTATCACATCGAGAATCGCCAGCTCAAGGCCGATCATCGTTTCGTGATCGAGCAGTTGCAGCTCGGTGACAAGGTCGACAGTCCGGATGCCGTCAAACTGCCGCTCAAACTCGCGGTGGCGCTGCTCAAGGATCGCAACGGCGTAATCGACGTGCCGCTGCCGGTGAGCGGCAGCCTCGACGATCCGCAGTTTCGCGTCGGACCGATCATCTGGAAAGCGGTCGTGAACCTGCTGGTCAAGGTGGCCACCGCCCCGTTCGCGCTGCTCGGCAAGCTCTTCGGCGGCGGTGAGCAGATGAACCTCATCGACTTCGACGCGGGCAGCGCCGAGCTCGATGCGGCCGGTCACGAGCGCCTGCAGGGCGTGGTGAAGTCGTTGCAGGAGCGGCCTCATCTCGAGCTCGATGTGCCGAGCGCGTACTCGCCCGATCTCGACGGACCGGCGCTGCGCAAGCGTCTCCTCGAGCAGCAGCTGAAGGCGCTCGCGAGCAAACAGACTGCGCGCAGTCAGGCAACGCCCGCCGCAGACAATGCGGCACCGGTGAGTCCGGCCACCCGCTTTCAGCTGCTCGTCAGCCAGTATCGCGCAGAGCTCGGAGCGGGCACGACTCTGCCGGCGCTCTCGCAGACGATCGTCTCCTCGAAGCCCAAGAAGGGTCAGGCGCCTCCGGATTTCGCAGCTGCGAACGCGGAGCTCGAGGATCTGCTCATCGCCCGCACTCAGGTTGGCGAGGGAGATCTGGAGTCCCTCGGGCGGCACCGCGCGCGCGCCATCCAGCAGGTATTGCTGGAGGGTACCCAGATCGATCCCGGGCGCGTCTTCGTGATCAATGCCCCGCCGCGGCCGCCGCAGGGCGCCAAGGTGCGGGTGGAGCTCACTCTCAAGTGACCGGGGCGACAGTGAGCACGATCTTGCCGATGTGCTCGTCCGATTCCATGAGCTCGTGCGCACGCCGCGCCTCGGCAAGCGCAAAGCGCGCATAGATGGGCGGTGCGCGCAGTCGACCCGCCGCAAACAAGGGCCATACGTTCGCCCCGAGCGCCTGAGCGAGCCGACCTTTGGAAGCCACGCTTTGCGGTCGCAGCGTCGCCCCCATCAATCGCAGGCGCTTGGTGAGCAGGGGCCGCAAGTCGAGCTCCGCGCGCCCACCACCGAGCAGCGCGATCAGAGCGATGCGCCCCTCCACGGCGGCGGCCGCGACGTTGCGTCCGACGTATGAGCCGCCAACCATGTCGAGAATCACGTCGGCGCCGCGTCCGTTGGTGGCATCCTGCACCGCGGCGACGAAGTCCTCCTCGCGATAGTTGATGGCACGGTCCGCGCCGAGCGCAAGGCAGGCTTCGCACTTGCGCTGGCTGCCGGCCGTGACGAACACCCGGGCGCCGTGTGCCTTTGCGAGCAGGATGGCGGTGGTGCCTATACCGCTTGCTCCTCCATGGACGAGCAGGCACTCACTGGGCGCGAGCGCCGCTCGCTCGAAGACGTTCAGGTACACGGTGAAGAACGTCTCCGGCAGCACCGCGGCCTGCTCCACCGTGAGGCCCTGCGGCACAGGCAGACACTGCGCGTAGGGCGCCGCGACGTACTCTGCGTAGCCGCCGCCCGCCACCAGCGCGCACACCAGCTCCTGCGGCGCACGCACACTCACGTCCGCCGCCGCGCGCACGATCCGACCGGCGACCTCGAGACCGGGAATGTCCGTGATGCCCGGAGGCGGGGGATAGTGTCCGAGCCGCTGCGCCACATCGGGCCGGTTGACACCGGCTGCGGCGATCTGGATGAGCACCTCGCCACTTGCGAGCTCGGGCACGGGACGCTCCGTGAGCTCGAGCACCTCCGGAGGACCCGGTGCGTGGAACTGGATCGCTCGCATCGTCTGCGGCAGGTTTGTCATGCACAGTCCGCCTTCAGTTCGTCCACGAGCTGCTGCCACGTGCCATACGCGCCGCTCGCATAGTCGAGTCCGCGCGCGGCCATCCGATCGATCAGCGCCTGTTGCCTCTGCGCCGTGGCGGCGGCCATCAAGGGCTCGATGCCGACACTCGCAAGCGTGCGGGCCACCTCGCGCATCTCCTCGGCGCGGCGCCTGCCATGCTCGGCGACACGGCTGACGAGATAATCCGGCAACGCTTCGCCCCAGCCCATGTGGGGAAACGTGGCATCGAGCGAGGCGAGAACCTGCCGCTCGGCGCCGAAGCGGCGCGCGCCAAGCAAGCACTCCAGCGTCAAAGCCTCGAGACCTTTGATGACGATGCTGCGGCACATCTTGACCGCCGAGGCCACCCCGATCTCATCGGAGATGGCGGTGGCCTTCATCCCCAAGCCGCGCAGCACTTCCGCCAGCTCGCCGGCGCGCGCACCGCCGAGCAGCATCGGAACCGCGAGACGCTGCGGCGCAATCGCCGCCATGACTGCAGCCTCGACGTAGTCGGCTCCCGATGCCTCGATGCGCTGTGCGTTGGAGCGCTTGGTCTGCGGGGAGACAGAATTGATATCGAGGAAGATCTGCCCCGAGCGCAGTGTGGGACTGGCAGCCGCAGCAACATCCCCGGACGATGCGGCGGTGACAGCCGAGACGATCAGATCGGCGTCCGTCACGGCCGCGTGCGTGCTCGCGGCGACCTCGACCCCGACATGCTCGGCCTTGCGCCGCATGGCGCCGCGCGCATCGGGCGCATCGAGAAGGATGTCGTAAGCGCGCACGCCGCAGCCGGCGCGCACCAGGTCCTCGCCGAGGATTGCGCCGACTTCTCCGAAGCCGATGAGGCCGATACGTCGTAAGGTGAGCGACACGGGCGGCCTCAGGTGTGCAGCAGCACGGAGCCGCGGCGCTCGGCGATGCGCCAGCCCGCAGTGCTTCTCACGTAGCGATCGCGGTAGAGCCCGATGAGCTGCGAGGGCTCGGCCTTGCGCCCCTTGCCGGGCAGCTCGGGATCCGTGGTGACTCCCGCGTAGAGCACAATGCGATTGACGCCGCTCGCCGCATCGCAGGACGTGAAGCGGATGCTCACGTTGGTGAGCAAGTGCTGCGTCATGCGTGTAGGCGGCCGCGATTGAAATCCGGAGATGATCGCCTCGATGCCACGGATCTCGGTGTCCGGCACCGTCGGTCGCGTATAGACCGCATCGGCCGTGAACAGCTCACGCAGCCGCTCGTATTGCCGCGCGTCGATGAACTCCGCGAAATCATTCACGAGCCTGCGACAGGCATACTCGCTCGCCGCGTCGAAGTAGCTATCCACGCTCATGGTGCGGCCCTCGAATCAGCAGCACTCACCGTCTCCCACCACTCCAGCAGCGCATCGCTCACCGCCCCGGGGCGTTCCATCGTCGCCATGTGCCCGCAATCCGGGATGCTTACAAGGCGGCTGCCGGGAATCAAGGCCGCGAGCTGGCGGTGCACTCCCGGGGTAGCCCAGGCATCGTCCCCGCCGCACAGCACGAGCGTGGGACAGCGGATACCGGGTAGTAGCGAAGAGGCGTCGGGTCGCTCCAGGAGCGCGCGCACCTGAGCCTGGAACTGCTCGGGGGAGCTGCGCTCGATCATGGCGAGGATGCTCTCGATGAGCGTCTCGTCCTTGAGGCGATCGGGATGGACCATGGGCGTATGCAGCCAGCGCCGCCCCATGGCGCGCATGCCCTCGCGGCGCGCCAGCTCGACGAGCTCGAGCCTGCCGAGCCGCTCGCGCTCCCCGGCCGCTCCCGCGGGCCGGGGCAGGTAGGCCGTATCGAGCAACGCAAGACCGATAACCCGGGCGCTCGCGCGGCGCATCACCTCGAACGCCACGCGGCCGCCCATCGAGTGACCCGCGAGTGCGAAGCGCGGTGGTGCTCGGGCGATGATCGCCTCGGCCATGGCCCCGAGCGAGTCGCGCAATTCGTGCCGTGCGACCTCCATCTGCGCATGCCCCGAGAGCGCGCCGATCTGCGGCGCCCACACCGCCTCATCGCACATCAGTCCCGGGATCAGCAGCAACGCTCGATCGCTCATGGGTGCGACTTGCCGGCAGGCGACGCCGCGCTCGCGGCGAGCGCCGCCGGCCGCGGCCCGCCCGCGGCCCAGTCGAGCAGCTCCGCGGTATGCACGACCGGCAGCGTACCGGTCAGTTGCATGATGCAACCGATATTGCCGGTCGCGACGATGTGTGCGCCCGTGCGCGAGATGTTCGCGAGCTTGCGCTCGCGCAGCTGCGCGGCGAGCTGCGGCTGCAGGATGTTGTAGGTGCCCGCGGAGCCGCAGCACAGATGGCCCTCCGGGATCTCCTTGACATTGAAGCCGGCGCGCTCGAGTAGCAGGCGCGGCACGGCATCGATCTTCTGGCCATGCTGCAGCGAGCATGCCGAATGATACGCAACGGTGAGCCCCGGAGCGGCAGAGCCCGGCAGCACCGAGGTGGCGAGCGCCGGCTGCAGAGGCGCCTGGCGGTGCAGTACCTCCGTGATGTCGCGAGTCAGTGCGCTCATGCTTGCGGCTTCAGCCGCCAGCCGTGGATCCGCACGAAAGATGAATCCGTAGTCCTTGAGGTGCGTCCCGCACCCCGAGGCCGTCACCACCAGTGCGTCGAGCGCGCCGCCCGCGCGCGCCGCAGCCACCCTGGCCATGATTCGGCGCGCAAAGGTGCGCGCGTGCGCGGCGCGGCCCAGGTGGTGCACGAGCGCTCCACAGCAGCCCTTCACCGGCACCACAGCGAAGCCTGCGCGCTCGAGCAGGCGCTGCGCCGCCGCCTGGGTGGCGGGCGCGAGTACGCTCTGCGCGCAGCCCTCGAGCAGAGCCACACGGCACGTGCGCCCACTCTGGGCGCCGCGTGTCATGGGGCTGTGATGCGCCGTGCTGCGCGGTGCGGAGCGAGCTGCGAGTGATGCCATGGCGCGGAGCGGCGCCGGCAGTACGCGTGCGAGCCCGCGCACAGAGCGCGGCAGCAACGCGGCGATGCCGCGCGTGAGCGTCGCGCCGGCCAGCGCGGCTCGCAGGCGCCCCGGATACGGCAGCACTTGCGCCAGGCCGGCACGCAGCACGCGCTCGGTCCATCCACGACGATACGTCCTTTCGATGTACGTCCGTGCGTGATCGACGAGATGTTGATAGTGCACGCCGGACGGACAGGTGGTCATGCAGCCGAGACACGACAGGCAGCGATCGATGTGACGCACGATCGTTCCGGAGGCGGGACGCCCGCTCTCCAGCATGTCCTTGATCAGATAAATGCGACCGCGAGGGCTGTCGAGCTCGTCACCGAGCAGCACGTAGGTGGGGCAGGTCGCCGTACAGAACCCGCAGTGCACGCATTTGCGCAGGATCTGCTCGCTTTCCGCAACATCTGCGTCGGCGAGCTGTGCGGGATTGAAGCTCGTCTTCAAGCGTCCAGACGTCCCGGATTGAGCTTGCCGTGAGGGTCGAGGGCCGCTTTGAGCCGCGCGCTGATAGCAGCGAGCGGCGCCGGCAGCGGCTGAAAGACCGGCACGGCGGCCCGCACGCTCTCGGGAGCCTTGATCAGCGTCGCATGTCCGCCGTGCAGCGCACCGCGGATGCGCTCGGCGTCTACCTCGTCAGCGCCGATCCAGATCAGCCCGCCGCCCCAATCGAGCAGATAGCAAGGCGGAGCCAGCGCGTCGATGATGCGCACGGCATCGCGCGGCGGCACGCAGAGCCTCCACACGATCGAACGGTGCGCGAGCGGCACGACCGCGCCGCTATCCTCCCAATAGCGTCGCGAGACCTCAGCCTCCAAGCACAGGTGATCGGGACCACCGAGCAATTCGAGCAACGCGCTCGAGCGGGCGTCGACCGAAGGCACGAAGCCCTCGAGCCGCAAGGCGACACCGCGCCCGGGCGCGAAGGCCGCAGCGCTCACGTCGCACGCGGAGCTGAGTGCGGTACCCATGAGATCGACCGCGGCCGCTGCACCCGCCGCAGGAATGACCAGCGTACGCTCGTGCTCCGGGGCGGGATGAACGCGAATGGTGATCTCGGTGAGCACCGCGAGAGTTCCCCAGGAGCCTGCGAGTAGCTTCGGCATATCGTAGCCGGTCACGTTCTTGACCACGCGACCGCCGCCCTTGAAGCGCTCGCCGCGGCCCGTCACGGCGCGGCAGCCGAGGAAGTGATCGCGCGCCGCACCGGCCGTCACGCGGCGCGAGCCGGAGAGATTCGTCGCGAGCACACCACCGATGGTCGGTTTGCTCTGCGCGCCCAGCAGCTGCGCAAGATCCGGCGGGTCGAAGGCGAGACGCTGCCCGGCAGCCGCGAGAGTCCGTTGCACCTCGTCGAGAGGCGTCGCGGTGTGGGCCGTCAGCACGAGCTCCTCCGGCTCGTAGTCGATGATGCCGCTCAGCCCGGACAGATCGAGAACGTCCGCCTCGATGCGCCGGCCGATAGCGCGCTTGGAGCCCCCACCCAGCAGCTCGAGCCTGCTCGAGCAGCGCGTGACGATGTCGGCTACGTCCGCCTCGTCACGCGGCTTGAAGGTGGCAACCATGTATGTCAGAAGCGTGGCAAGTGTGGGAACGCCGCGGCCCCAGCGTGCACGTGCACACGTCCCTGCTCTGCGCAGCGATGCAGCGTGGGAAACACCTTGCCCGGATTGAAGCGCACGTCGGGATCGAACACGTGCTTGACCCGATGCTGCACGGCGAGGTCCTCGGGTGCGAACTGGTAAGGCATCAGATCGCGCTTCTCCAGTCCGACACCGTGCTCACCGGTGAGCACACCGCCCACATCGACGCACAGCTTGAGAATCTCGGCACCGAAGGCCTCGGCGCGCTCGAGCTCGCCCGGCTGGTTGGCGTCGTAGAGGATGAGGGGATGGAGATTGCCGTCTCCCGCGTGAAACACGTTGGCCACCCGCAGACCGTAGCGCTGCGACATGCCGTAGATTGCCGCGAGAACTCGCGGCAGCTCGCGGCGCGGAATCGTGCCGTCCATGCAATAGTAGTCCGGACTGATGCGCCCGACGGCGGGAAACGCCGCCTTGCGGCCCGCCCAGAAAGCAAGCCGCTCCGACTCGCTCGCCGAGGCACGGCAGCTCGATGCGCCGTGTGTACGGGCGAGGTCGCTCACAATGCCGATGAGGTGATCTACTTCGGCCGCCGGGCCATCGAGCTCTACGATGAGCAACGCCTCGACATCGAGCGGATAGCCCGCGCCGACGAATGCCTCGGTCGCATGGATGGCCGGACGGTCCATCATTTCCATCCCGGCGGGAATGATTCCGGCTGCGATGGTGGCCGCCACGCACGCACCGGCCTGCTCGCTCGATGCAAAGCCGATCAGCAGCGCGCGCGCCGTCTGCGGGCGTCGCAGGATGCGCACGGTGACCTCGGTGATCATCCCGAGCAGTCCCTCGGAGCCGATCACTACGCCGAGCAGATCATAATGACCGGCATCCAGATGCTTGCCACCGAGTCGCACCACCTCACCGTCGGGCGTCACCAGCTGCACGCCCAGGACGTTGTGTGCGGTCATGCCGTACTTCAAACAGTGCACGCCGCCGGAATTCTCAGCCACGTTGCCGCCGATCGTGCAGGCGATCTGGCTGGAGGGATCGGGCGCGTAGTAGAAGCCGCGCTCGGCCACTGCATGAGTGATGGCAAGATTCGTCACGCCGCATTGCGCGACGACGCAGCGATTCTCGTAGTCGATCTCGAGAATTCGATTGAGCTTGCCCATGCCGACCACGATCGCATCGGCCAGCGGTATGGCCCCGCCCGACAGCGAGGTGCCCGCGCCGCGCGGCACGATCTTGAGGCGCTCCTGGTGCGCCAGCCGGACGATGGCCGCGACCTGCTCGGCGTTCTCCGGCAGCACGACGGCCAGAGGCTTGCAGCGATAAGCCGTGAGCGCGTCGGTCTCGTATGCCGCGAGCCGCAGTGAATCGTCGATGAGGCAGTGCTCAGGTACGAGCGCGCGCAGTGCGCTTCGGATGGGCCCTGAGCGGGCCAGAATCGCAGCGTCGGGCTCGGGAAAGCAGATCACATCACGCGAGCGCTCAGCCGACCTTCCTCTGCACCGCCGTCTGCGAATCGCCGTGCACCTGCAGCGCGACCGAGACGCCGCAGCGCGCCAGCATCGAGAGCAGCTGCGGTGAGAGTGAGAAGGTGAACTCGTTGCCGCCGAACACCTCCACGAACAGCTCGATGGTCGCCCCTTCCTTCTGCAATCGCGACAGAAACTGCTGTGAGCGACGCAGCTGCACGGCGACCTGCAGCAGCACGGCCTCCGTGGTCATGACCCCGAGGAGACCCATGGTGTGCTCGCTGAACTCCCCGGTCCAGTAGGTCTCGTGGTAGGCGCCTTCCAGGCGCTGACCCTGCGCCGTCCGGCGTGCATCCCCCGCCTTCCAACTGTGCTGCGGCTCCAAGCCCAGGGCGCGCGTGATCTCGCCGGGATCGATGCTCGGATGGCGAACGCGCAGCGAGACGGTGAAATCCTCGGCAATCCTGGGGCTTACGATATCTGACACGGGCTTCCTCCCGACCGTCCTGGCGGAAAGCCATAGAGCATGATGCATGAGCACCCGAGCCGCAACTCATGACCATCCGCGAGCGAGTCAGCGGCCGGTGAAGCGCGCTGCCCTCTTCTCCACGAACGCGGCGACGCCCTCCGCATAATCGGTCGAGCGACCGAGCTCGCGCTGCATATCGCGCTCCACATCGAGCTGCTGCTCCAGGGTATGCAGCGCTGCGCTGTCCAGCGCCTGCTTGATGCGCCCGAGCGCGAGCGGCGGTGAGTCGGCGAGCTGCCGCGCGAGCTCATCGACCGCGCCGCCGAGCTCGGCGTCCGGCACACACCGCCATATGAGGCCCCACTCTTCGGCCTGCTCAGCACCGAGCTTGTGGGCAGTCAGCGCGAGGCCCAGTGCACGCGCGCTGCCGACGAGGCGCGGCAGGAGCCATGTGCCGCCACTGTCCGGGACCAGGCCGAGCTTCACGAACGACTGAATGAATGACGCCGAGCGCGCGGCGACGACGAGATCGCAGGCAAGGGCGAGGTTGGCGCCGGCGCCCGCGGCGACGCCGTTGACCGCTGCGATCACCGGCTGCGAGAGAGCGCGCAACGCGAGCACCAGCGGCTTGTAGTAGCGCTCGATGGACTCGCCGAGATCGGTGGCCTGACCCGATCCGCGCACGGCGCGATCGCCGAGGTCCTGGCCCGCACAGAACGCCCGCCCCGCGCCGGTCAGCACCAGGACACGCAGCCCCGCATCGGCGCGCACCCGCTCGAGCGCGTCGCGAACCTCTGCATGCATCTGCAGCGTGAAGCTGTTGAGCCGCTCCGGTCGGTTGAGCGTCAGCCGTGCGATGCCCGCGGCGGCGTCGAAGCGAATCGTTTGATAGTCCATAGGCGAGACCCGGCGTGCCTTACAGGCACTTGAAATGATCGAACGGTTCGAGGCAGTCCCTGCAGCTGTAGTGCGCCTTGCAGGGTGTCGAGCCGAACTCGCTCACGCGGCGTGTGGCACTGCTGCCGCAGCGCGGGCAGAGCACGGGTACCGCGCCGCGCGCGCGCTCTGCGGCGCTGGCGGGCGGTGCGATGCCGAACGCCGCGAGCTTGGCGCGCGCCGCGCTCGTGAGCCAATCGGTGGACCAGGGCGGCGCGAGTACCTGCTCGATGGTGACGTTCGCATACCCCTCGGCGGCGAGCCTGTCGTGCACGGCGGTGCGGATGAGCTCGGTCGCAGGACAACCCGAGTAGGTGGGCGTGATGCCCACATGAGGCCCCGGCGTGTCGCGCCAGTGCACGTACCTCACGATACCCAGATCGAGGATGCTCAGGACCGGGATCTCCGGATCCGCAACGCTCGCAAGGGCGCGCCAGATCGCAGACTCGCGCGGCGTCGCATCCGGCTGTACGTCGCGCCCGTCGGAACAAGCGGGACCCTGCGCAAGCTCCGCTTCCGCGTGCATCACCAGCGTGCCCCCGGATAGGCCCGATAGAGGAACTGCATGTCGGCGAGCAGATAGCCGAGATGCTCCGAGTGCTCGCCGCGCTTGCCCTGCCAGCGGTACGGGGTGTGCGGCGGAGGCATGAGGGTCGCCTGGCGCAGCAGTTCCTGGATGCGCTCGCTCCAGCGCGGCTCAAGCTCCGACAGATGCGGGGCAATGCCCGCGTCTGCCGCGGCGGTATCAGAGTCGTCCGCCGCGAACAGCTCGACGGTGAAGCGCCACAGCGCGTCGAGCGCGGCCTGCGAGCGCGCATGACTCTCGGCCGTCCCATCGCCGAGCCGCAGCAGCCATCCAGCGCTGTAGGCAAGGTGATAGCGCGTCTCCTTCAGCGACTTCGCCGCGATCTCTGCCAGACGGTGATCGCTCGAGCGCTGCAGCGAGTCGTACAGCTCCAATTGAAAGGCATCGATCAGAACCTGACGCACGATCGTGCACGCGAAGTCACCGTTTGGCTGCTCCGCGAGAGTGACGTTCAGGAACTCCCCCTGATCCCGGGAGAAGGCAAGATCGTCCTCTGAGCGCCCGCGTCCCTCGAGCTCGGCGGCGTAGCCTAGCAGCAGCCGCGCCTGCCCGAGCAGGTCGAGAGCGACATTCGCAAGCCCGAGATCCTCCTCCAGCGCAGGGGCGTGACCCACCCACTCACCAAGGCGCTGGGCGAGCACCAGGCTGGTGTCGGCAAGCTGCAGCACGTAACGCAGGCGCGCCGCCTCGAGATCCCGGACGAGAGCCTCGGTCACAGGGGCCTCAGTCACAAGTTCTTCACCTCGTCGGGAATGGCGTAGAAGGTCGGATGACGATAGATCTTGTCGCGCGCCGGCTCGAACCAGGCATCCGCATCCGCGGGATCGGAGGCGACGATATCGACCGACTTCACCACCCAGATGCTGACCCCCTCCTGGCGGCGCGTGTACACATCCCGCGCGTGCTGCAGAGCCATGGGCGCATCGGCAGCGTGGACGCTTCCGACATGCTTGTGCTCGAGTCCGGAGCGCGCCCGGATGAATACCTCATAGAGCGACCACTCGGGCGTCATCGCCGGCTCGATCATATGCTGACTCCCGGCCGCGTTCAGGGCGGTGCGCCGCTGGGCGCCGCCCGCTTCGCCGCGTGCGCGGCCGCGGCCTCGCGCACCCAGCGGCCTTCCTCGTCCGCGCGCCGACGTGCCGCCGCGCGCTCGCGGTTGCACGGACCTGAGCCGCGCAGAACGTCCTGAAACTCGCTCCAATCGATCGCGCCGAAGCGGTAATGCCCGCTCGCCGCATCGCGTTGCAGCTCAGGGTCGGGCACCTCGAGCCCCAGATACTCCGCCTGTGGCACGGTCACGTCGACGAAGTGCTGTCGCAGCTCGTCGTTGCTGAAGCGCTTGATCTTCCAGCGCATCGACTGCGCCGTGTGTTTCGACTCGGCATCGCTCGGCCCGAACATCATGAGAGCCGGCCACCACCAACGCTCGAGGGCTTCCTGGGCCATGCGGCGCTGCGCGGGCGTGCCGCGCGAGAGCGCCAGCATGATCTCGAAGCCCTGCCGTTGATGAAAGCTCTCTTCCTTGCAGATGCGCACCATCGCACGCGCGTAGGGTCCGTACGAGCAGCGGCACAGCGGGATCTGATTGATGATCGCGGCACCATCGACCAGCCAGCCGATCGCGCCCACATCCGCCCACGTGGGCGTCGGGTAGTTGAAGATGCTGGAGTACTTCGCGGTACCGGCATTGAGCTGCGCAAGCATCTGCTCGCGCGAGATGCCGAGGGTCTCCGCCGCACTGTAGAGATACATGCCGTGACCGCCCTCGTCCTGCACCTTGGCGATGAGCACGGCCTTGCGGCGCAAGCTCGGGGCGCGCGTGATCCAGTTGCCCTCGGGCAGCATGCCGACGATCTCCGAGTGCGCGTGCTGCGAGATCTGGCGGATCAGCGTCTGGCGGTAAGCCTCCGGCATCCAGTCCTTGGGCTCGATCCGCTCCTCGGCATCGATGCGCGCCTGAAAGCGTGCGCCGAGGACCGCGCTCTCCGCGGCCGCGGGCTGAGCCTCCTGCCTGCCATGTTGATCCAGACCCTGGGTATACACGCGCTGCCCTCGATCCGCGAGTGGGCCTAACTTGACACAAAAATCCGTCTCAATCAATCGGCTTTGTGTCACAATTTGCGACCGATGAACGCGCCCCTGCTCGCGAGCACGCACGCGCTCGTCGCCCGCTTCCGGCGGCGGCGGCCGCTGCGCTGCGGCTCGCTGCTCATCACCCTTCTCGGCGATTCCGTGATGCCGCACGGCGGCGCGATCACGCTCGCCAGCCTCATCCGCCTCGCGCAGCCCTTTGGGCTCAGCGAGCGCCTGGTGCGCACCACCGTGGCGCGCGTCGCGCAGCTCGGACTGCTCGCGGTGCGACGCGCGGGGCGGCGTAGCGAGTACCGCCTGAGCGCGCAGGGGCGGCGGCGCTTCGCCGCGGCAACGCTGCGCATCTACGGCGCAGGTCCAACCTCCTGGGACGGCCGCTGGACGCTACTGCTGCTCGAGAGCTCCCCGCGCTCTTTGACCGAGCGGGTGCGCCGTGAGCTGCGCTGGCTCGGCTTCGGTCAATTGAGCGCGCTCGCGTTCGCCCATCCGAGCAGCAGCCCCGCCGCGGCTCGGCGTCAACTGGCCGAGCTCGGGTTGCACGACTGCCTCGTGCTGCGTTCCGCCGCCGGTTCGGCAGCCGTCGATCGACGCTTGGTAGCCGCAGGCTGGGACCTGCAGGAGCTCGGCCGTCGCTATCGCAGCTTCATCTCAGACTTCAGCGCCGTGGGACACGCCCTCGAGATCAGCGCCGCGGGGTGCGTATCCGCCCTCGGCGAACCTGCGCTGCTCGAGGCCGCTTTCACCGTGCGCACGCTCCTGATCCACGAGTACCGCAAGATCCATCTGCGGGATCCGCAGCTGCCGCCGGCGCTGTTGCCCGCGGGCTGGATCGGCGCTGAGGCGTACGAGCTCTGCCGCCACTTGTACCGTGCGCTGTTCGGTAGCGCCGAGCAGTTCCTTACGGCACATGCACAGACGCTCGAGGGCAGGCTGCCGCCGCCCACACCTGCGACCTACGCGCGTTTCGGCGGCCTGCCTGCGTCGCACGGACGGCGGGCACGCCCGCGGCCTGTGCAGCGAGCATCGCGCCCGGCGGTGTAACATGAGCGGGCGCCCCGTGAATGGTGCGGCTGCGGAGCACTAACGTGGACGATGAATCCAAGCCGCGCTCGACCCGCCGCGAATTGCTCACCGCCGCCATGCTGCTGGGTACCGGTGCAAGTCTGGCTCTGCGCTCGGCGGGCGGCGCGGACGGACAAGCGGCACAGCTACCGCTCATCACCAGGGCGATTCCCGCGAGCGGCGCAAAGCTGCCCGTGGTGGGGCTGGGAACCAACGCGTTCAGTGCACGCTCCGCCGAGGAGCTGCCGGCGCGGCGGGCCGTGCTGCAACGGCTGGCACAGCTCGGAGGCAAGGTCGTCGACACGGCTGCAATCTACGGTCAGTCGGAGGCAGTGATCGGCGATGCGCTTGCAAGTCTTGCCGTGCGCGAGCAGCTGTTTCTTTCGACGAAAGTGCTCGCGACTGATGCACAGGAGGGTAAGTCGTCGATGGAGGAGTCGTTGCACCGCTTGCGAACGGCGCACGTCGATCTCATGGAAGTGCACAACCTGGTCGGTGTCGAAGTGATGCTGCCCGTGCTGCAGGAGTGGCAGCAAGCCGGCCGCATCCGCTATCTCGGCATCACCACTGCGCGGGTCGACGAGCACGCGCGGCTGGCGGAGCTCATGCGCAAGTATCGCCTCGACTTCATCCAGGTCGACTACTCGCTGGCCAATCGGGACGCCGCCGATGTCGTGCTGCCGCTCGCGCAGGAGCGTGGTATCGCCGTGCTCGTCAATGTGCCCTTCGGCGGTCGGCGTGGTGCGGCCGGCGTGTTCGCGGAGGCGGCCAAGCGCAAGCTGCCGGATTGGGCCGCTGAGTTCGATGCCGCGAGCTGGGGACAGTTCTTTCTCAAGTACGTCGTCTCCCACCCGGCCGTGACCTGCGCCATTCCAGGCACCACGGACGTAGCACACCTGGAGGACAACCTGTGCGGGGCGCGAGGCCGGCTACCGGATGCCGCCATGCGCAAGCGCATGGAGCAGTACTGGGACGCCAAGGCCTGATCAGCGCCCACCACCATGCTCGGACGCGCCGTCGAGCCACGCACGACCCTGGACATACAGACGCTCCACCTCGGGCCCCCGCAATCCCGGCAGACCCGAGCGCTTGACTGCATAGCCGATGCGCGTCTGCAGGTACGCAAGGTGTCGGTAGCCTTCCGGAAAGCTCATGAGCAACTCGGGATCGAGCCTGAGCGCAGCGCCCGGGGTCACGGGATCGATGCGATCCTTCTCGTAGATCGGTTGCCGACGCACCATGCCCCAACGTCCGTTACGCTGCTCGAGGAAATCGTAGAAACGCCCCATGCACGTCACATCGCAGAGCACGCCGTCCACGGATGCGCGCTGGTGGATGCTCATCTTGGTCTGCGCGATCGCCCGTGGACCACGCACCTCGCAGGCAAAGCCGCCCAGAAAATGCAGGATGTTGACGCCCTTCTCGAAGCCCTCGCGGCGTGCGCGCACGAATTCCACTGCGGGAGCCTGCAGCCAGGTCGCCGACATCCAGGCGCCCTCATGCCACAGTGCGGCGAAGCGCTCCCAGTCCCCACTGTCGCTGTACAGGACCCACTTCTCGATGATCTCGCGGATGGCTTCCCGGTCGGCACTGTCGTTGCTGCTCATCGCTGGCTCCCGCCCTAGGTGCACACCCCGGCGCTGCCTGCATACTGTGCCCCCCCGATCACAAATTCCAACGCGCCAGTGCGTGGCCGCCGCGGGTCTTGCACTCTCGCTCCTGCTGGGCCTCGTCCCGGTACATGCTGCGGGCAATGAGTCCTCCTGCGACGGCGATGCCCCGCCGTCCACCGCAGCTCTGCGCACGGTGACCGTGGACGCCGCCGCGAGCATCGGCTCGGTGCGCTCACTGCAGGGAGTCAATGGGGCACCTGCTCCGGGAACACATAAGCCGCCGGACTTCACCTTCGGTGGATGGAACATGCCCGAGAACGTGAATGTCGCCGCGGGATATCGTGAGGCGCGCATCGACCTGGTGCGCACCCACGATGCCTATGGGCCCGGCGATATCGATGCACACTTCGGCGCGCGTCCACCGCGCGGGGGCTTCGATGTTCCCACGGGTCGTAACGCGCTCGTCATCTTCCCGCGCGCCCAGGCCGATCCCAACGCACCCGAGAGCTACAACTTCGGCCCGACCGATCGGCTGGTGAGCTCCATCAAGGGCATCGGCGCCCAGGTATTGTTTCGTCTCGGACGCAGCGAGACCTCCGACGTCACGCCACCGGCGGACTTCGCCCGGTATGCCGCGGTCGCCGAGCACATCGTGCTGCACTACAACCGCGGCTGGGCGCACGGCTTTCATTACGGCATCCGCTACTGGGAGATCTGGAACGAGCCGGATCTCGCCAAGCTCTTCTGGGGTGGAACCCCGCAACAGTTCTACGAGCTCTACGGGCAGCTCGCCCGCGCGGTGAAGCGCGCGGACCCGGGCGCGCTCGTCGGCGGCCCGACACTCGCGAAGCCGAACGATGCGAGCCCCTACCGCGAGCCCTTCCTAAGCTACGTGCGCGCCGAGCGGCTGCCGCTCGATTTCTTCTCGTGGCATTGGTATGCGACCGACTCGAACGATCCGATGGATTTCGTGCGCATCGCGCGTGACGTACGCACGCGGCTCGACCGCAGCGGTTTCAAGAACACGCTGAGCGTGCTCGATGAGTGGAACTACGGCCTCGCATATCCTCTTCCCACGGACGTGCAGCGGGCGAGCTTCATCGCCAGCTCGCTCATCTACATGCAGGATGCGGCCGTCGACGTGAGCGCCCTGTACCGGGCCGACAATCTCTTCGGCAACGACGGGGCGACAGCGAACAAGACGGGTCAGGCATTGATCGCCCTCGGAGACATGCAGCTCACACCCGTGCGCCTGCGGGTCACGGGAGCGGATGCGAGCGGGTTCGCGGTACTGGCAGGGCGCTCGACCGATGGCCGCACGCTGCAGGTGCTGATCAGCAACTACCAGATCCCGCACCAGTTCCTCGGTCCCCGCGCGGGACGCAATGTGTTGAGCGTGCCGGAGCAGTTCGAGGTCGGCCTGTTGCCGCGACGGAGCGTCGACTATCACGCCAACGCTGGCTACGACCTGACGATCGGCGGCCTCGCAGCGCATCAGCACTACCTGATCGAATGCCACCGCATCTCAGGCGCGAGTGATCTACCTGCCGTGACAAGGGCCGTCGCCGATGGAGACACGATTCGGCTGCGCGGCGGCCTGACGCCGCCGGCGATCGAGCTCCTCACCATAAGAAACGCCGCCCGTCCCTGAGACGCGCGAATCTACCCGTTCACGCGCCTTTGGCCCATTGAGAGCGTGCAGCGCTCTCGCCGATGCTTACCGCAGTGCCCGATCAATGGGTTCCGCAGGCGAGGAGACCGCGCCATGAGCAGGCAGAGCGCAGCAGCGTATTTGAATGTCTACAGCGTTCGCGAGTTCGAGTCGGCAACGGGCCAGAAGGCGAACAGCTGGACCAAGGTCGGGGTCGCCTTCCCGCACAAGGAGCCGCCGGGATTCAATCTGGAACTGAATGCGCTGCCGCTCAGCGGGCATCTGGTCGTGCTGCCGCCCAGTGAGGATGACGCCGCTCACGGCCCCGGAGGCTGAGCGGTGTGGGCCGCGTCGATCCGGCGCCCAAAAAAGCGAGGCCCGCCAGGGGCGGGCCTCGACGTACTGCAGTTGTCTGCGGTCCGTTACTTGGGCTGTTCGGAGGAAGGAGTCGCCGTGGTGGACTTCTTCTTGTGCCCATGATGATGCTTCGTCGTCGTCGATGACTTGTCCGTCGCGGTGGACGAAGTGCTCGACGAAGCCGGAGGCGCATCCGCAGCGAACACGGGACCTGCAACCAGAAGGAACGCAAGGGCTGGAACCAGTTTTCTAAACACGAGTGTCTCCAATGAAAAGGTAGGCGGCCAAGTAGGTCTATCAACTCAACCCGCACGCTCGCGGGAGGTCGCTGTCGAGCAGCATCTGACGTCTCTATCCGACCCACGAAGCGTACACGAGCGCACGCACGCTGCAAGAGTGGACACGCGTCTTCCCCCCAGGTTCGCGCCTTTCAGCATTACAAAAATTTCATGACAGGAATTTCATTACAAAAACGTCACGCGGATCGGTGCCGTCAGCATCTCCCGCGCGAGCGGCCATTCCCCGGCTAGCCCCAGCGGATCTGCTCAGGACCCGGCGCAGCCACTGCGTAGGGATCCTCCCCCCTACCCCGCGAGAGCGCTGCGCGTACTGCCGAGCGCGCGGCCAGGGTGCGCAGCCAGGCAACGGTGCGCGGTGTGGCGTGCTCATTGAGCAAATCCGCACACAGCGCCGGCAGATAGTTGAAGTAGCTGTAGACCGCTATGTCGGCTAGCGAGAAGTCGGAGCCGGCGAGCCAGGGCTCACTCGACAGATGTGCCTCGATCCGCGCGAGCGCACGCCCCACCCGGATCCGCGCCCGCGCCAGCTGCTCGGGGTCGGCCGCGCAGAGCGCGCGCGACCAAAGATCGCGCTTCTCGCGCACGGGAATCTGCTCGATGTGCTGCCGCAGTTCCTCTCCGGGGCGACCCGCCAGCAGCGGCTGGCGGTAGCGTTGCCATGCAAGCTCGATGACCGAGGGAGCCAGAGCCTCATCCACTTCCTTCTGCCATACGCGCAGTTGCCAGCGGCCGCGCGCATGCGCCGGCCGCAGCGGCCTGCTGTCGAAGACCTCGTCCAGGTACTCGCAAATGAAGCTCGCCTCAGTGAGCGCCCGCCCCTCGTGCACGAGTACCGGTACCTCGCCGCGCGCGTTGCGCTCCAGGTGCTCGGGACGGTACTGCTCGAGCGCCAGTATGTCGACGTAGTGGCTGCGATAGTCGAGCTGCTTCTCAGCGAGGCAGATCATCACGCGCGCGCACGCCGCGTTCGGCTCCCAATGGTACAGTTCCAGCATGCGTAGTCCTCCCAGCGTTCAGCGCGGCGGCGGCGTGGCGCGGCGGCGCGATCGCGCGCGCATCTCGCGTACTGCGGGCCGCTCCTCCATGCGCTGAATCCAGGCCACCGTGCATGGCGTCGCGACCTCGTTGACGATATCGGGCGACCACTGCGCCACAAAGGCGAAGAAATTGAGCAGGTCGATATCGGCCAGCGAGAAGCTCGAGCCGGCCATCCAGGGCGCAGCGCGCAGAGCCGTCTCGATGCTCTGCGCCCCGCTGCGCAACCGACGCTGCGATTCGGCGAGGTCGTGCGCGGGAGTCTGCTGCAGGTATGCGCTGCGCCAGGCGCGGCGCCGGTCAGGATCCGGCACGCTCTCGAGGATCTTCTCGACCTCCTCGGGACTGCGCCCACCGACGAAGGTCGGCACGATGCGATTCCAATGGATCATCATCAGGCTTCGGCCCAGATCCGTCTCGATGAGACGGCACCACCTGCGCATGCTCCAGCGCTCGAGAGGAGCGCGTGGCCGCAGCGGCGGACCCGAAAAGGCCTCGTCGATGTACTCGCAGATGGCACGGCCTTCGGTGTAAACCTGACCGTCGTGCACCAGACTCGGGACCTGACCGCGAGGATTGACGGCCAGGTAGGCCGGCTGCAGATGCTCGAACTCGGGACCGATCAGCTCCCGCTCCACGAAGGCGACACCCTTCTCGAGCAACGTGAGGAAGACCCTGCCGGAATTGGTACCGAGGGGCTGGAAGAAATACAGCTCGACCGTCATTCGCCCTCCGTTGACAAGTCATCGAGCATGCGTGGGGCGCCGAGGTCGCGAAAATAACTCCGCGGTCGGCGCAGGACAAGTCCGGCGAGGCTTTCAAATAACGTGCAATGTCTGTCTGTGCGGCTGCACGCGTTGCGTGCAGCCGCACGCGCCTACAACGCAGGTCACGGCGAGTCAAGCAGCTTGATATTCGTCATGTCTGCGACAACCGACAGCTTGCGCTCGGCAGCAAAAGAATCTCTACTGCGCACACGCAGGGCAAACCCGTCTTGAGACGGGGACGCAAAGCCTCCGGTCTCGAGCGCTTCGCAGGCTCGAGATAGCGGGGCTGCCGACGATCGGCGGCCGTTGCGCAGATCGTCGTCATTCCTCTGATCGTATTGCGGGAGCGCATACGAACCAGAGCAGTGCATCGCCCTCGCAAATTCTTAAACAAGTCTACGGGGGTGAAAGCATGTTTGATTCGTATCGTGCGGCGCGCCGCAGCATTGGCCGTTGCTTCACGCGCGGTGGATTCATCCGCAGGCTGGTCACAACGCTGCCACTGTTGTGTTCGCCGCTGCTGAGTTCGCCACTGTTGCACGCGGCGCCGCTGCTCAGCGATCCCGCGGCAGGAATCACCGTGAGTTGGCAGGCGCCCACGGAGAACACCGATGGCACGCTGCTCACCGATCTCGCCGGATTTCGCATCTACGGTGGCGCTGATCCGAGCAATCTGACCGTGCAGGCGAGCGTGATGAATCCGAGCATTGACCGCTACGTGATCGAGAGCCTCAGTGCCGGAATCTGGTATTTCGCCGTGACGGCGGTCGATGCGAGCGGCAACGAGAGCAACCTCTCGGAAGTTGCGAGCGTCGATCTCGGTTCGGGCCAGGGTCCCGGACCGTTACCGCTGCCCGTCCGGCCGCCTCGGGGTGGCCCGATCTATCGTTAGGGTCAATGTGAGCTCGTGGCCTTATGCGGCGCTGCGCCCGTAAGGCCAAGCTCCTCGCGCAACTGCGAAGCGGTGAGCAGCTTCACGTACACCGGTGTTCCCACGTCGAACTGCTTCGCCTGGGCCAGGCCACCGACCACGACGGGCTCGAATCCCGCATCGCGCACGAGCCGCTGCGCAACGGCGAGTGCTTGCGCATCATCGCCGGCCAGCGGAATTGCGATCAACTCACCAGAGCGATGCGTCTGGCTCGCGAGGTCCTTATAGCTGATGGCATTGAACGCGCGCACGAGGCGCACGCCCGGCAGGTATTCAGCCGAAGCGACACCCGTACCCTTGCGTCGGGCATCCTCGGCCATCGGCCCGTCGCGCTGCGGATACGGATTTCCCGTGTCCAGCACGATCTTGCCGTGGAGCTCGTGCGCCAGATCGTGGCCGACCTGTGGCAATGCTCCGTACGGTACCGAGATCAGTACGACATCGCCGAATGCGGCCGCCGCGCGCGGCGTACCGACTGCCACATTAGGACCGAGCGACTTGGCGAGGCTCTTGAGCTCGCTGGGGTGCCGCGAGGAGAGCATCAGCGAGTAGCCGGCCTTCGCCCAGAGTGTGGCCAGCGTGCCGCCGATATGACCCGTGCCGATGATGCCGATCTTGGCGGGCTTCGCATCAGCCGCGTGAGCTATGCGCAAGGGATACCCGGCCGCGGTCATCGCCAATGCCGCAGCCGCGAATGCCACCGCATGCAGCCGCTTCGCGCGACTGAAGCTCATGACTTCGCGGACGTTCCCGTGAGAGCTCATCCCGATTCTCCTTCCGCTCATCGACAGCTGCGCGTTGGCCCGTGCAAGATCGCGAAGTGTACGGCAATTCGTCCCGGAGCGATGGCGTGGGGCCGCGCTGCCTGCCATGATCGGCATCATGACGCCACAGCCCCTCGAGCCGAGTCACGCTGAATCTGAGCTGCAGTACGTCGGCTTCTGGCTGCGGTTCTGCGCCTTTCTCATCGACTCGCTCCTGGTCCTGGTCATCGCGCTGCCGATTCTGCGATTCTTTGGATATGGCTATGCCCGAATGCTGGATCTGCCTGGAGGCGATGCCAACTACGGTCATGACTTCATCCTCGAGGTGCTCGCGGCGATTGCGATCATCGCGTTCTGGCTGGCACGGCAGGCGACGCCAGGAAAGATGGTGATCTCGGCCAAGATCGTCGACGCGCGCACGGGAGCCAAGCCTTCCGTCGGCCAGGCGATCGCGCGCTACCTCGGCTACTACGTATCGGTCATTCCACTGTGCTTGGGTCTGCTCTGGGTCGGGCTCGATCCGCGCAAGCAGGGTTGGCACGACAAGATCGCCGGGACCGTAGTTGTGCGACCGAAACGCCGCCCGGGTGTGGAGCCGGTGCGCTTCACCGCGAGCGGGTGACCGCCACTGATGCGCCCTCGCCTCTAAGGACGTTGCGGCCATCCTGCGGTCGCACCGATCAGCGCCGCCAAAGAGAGCAGCGCCAGCAGCGCGTACAGCCCGACGCGTACCCAGACTCCGTTGCGCAATCCGCGTCTCTGCTCGGGCAACGCCTCGCTGAGCAGCGCGAGCGAGCTCGCGGAGCCGAGGCCGGGCAGCAGAATCTGCACGACCATCTCGATCTGCCTCCCGCGGCGGGCAAGGGCGCGCTCATCGGCTTGAACGCCCCACTCCCACGCAAGAAACAGTAACGACACGACAAGCGCGCACGCGGGCAAGGCCCAGCGCGCCGCAACCCACAGTGAGCCCTGCGTCGTGCCCAGATTCAAATAAGCGCCACCGAGGAGCAGCTCGAGCGCCAGGAACACCACAAGTCGCGCCAGATCGTGTGCCTCGGCCGCGCGCAGGCTTGCGCGGATCTCCTTCCACTCTTCGATCAACAGCGGGATGTGCGGATCAGGCTGAGCGGCCTCGGTCCGCGCGCTGCGCGCGGGCGGCGGCACGGGCACCGGCGCTGCGGCGCGCCTCTTGATCCAGCGTCCCAGTGCGGCAACCCAGCCGCGCGATCGCCTCTGCTCCGGCTCGCTGCGCGGTGCTTGCATGCGAACGATTCTCGCACGGTGATCGCCGCGGTGCGCGTGCTGCTCAGAAATTGCGCATTCCAACAAAAAGCGCGGCGTGTGCTGTCCGAGCGGATCCTCGAGAAGACGCTGTACACATGGTTATGCACAACTTCTGTGGATAAGTCACGGTGGCATGCGGGGTGTCCTTGTGTGACACTGCAACATACGCTCCAGCCTGGAAAGCTCTCCATGAAGCAGCCAGCCCGTCCCAAAGCAGCAGAAGCAGCGGCCGAGAACCAGAAGAGCGACACGGAGCTCGCGGCGGCGGCCGAACGCGCCCGCTTGCGGGTCGATGTCGCCAAGCAGAACGTGCGCCTGGCCAAGGGGGAGATGAAACGCGCGCGCAAGCGCTTCAAGGAGGCGAAGCGCGAGGCGAGACGCGCGCGCAAGCGCGCCGATGCCGCACGCAAGGTATGGAAAGTGGCGCGCCGCAAGGCGCGCAAGCGCAGCGCGCCGCCCGCGCGGCCGGCCGCGGCACGTCCCGCAGTCCAGCACGCGCGATCGGTGCCGAAGAGCGCGCGCCGCGGGCGCCGTCTGGCGCGCAAGGCTGCGGTGCGCAAGGCCGTGGTCCGCAAGGCGGCAGTGCGCAAGGCTGCGGTGCGAAGAGCTGTGGTGCGTAAGGCGGTGCGTAGGGCCGTGGTTCGCAAGGCCGTGCTGCGCAGGGCTGCGTCACGGAGGACTGCGGCGCGTATCCAGCGCAGCCGCGGGCATGCCGCGCCGGCCCCGACGCCGAGCCGTGCAGCAGCTCCGACGTCCACGAGCTCCGCCAGCGCTGTCAAGCGGGGCGTCGTCCCTCAATCACAGTCGACGAAGCCCGCGACGCTGACGCGGGCCGCAGTTCCCGTCGCGGCGGTGCCAAGACCCAAGGCTACCGTCACCGCGGTCCCCAAGCCCGCGAGCGCGAGCCCGGGCCCGAGCGCTTCGAGGCCACCGGCCGAGAGAGCGGTCGCGACGCGACCGGACGCCGCTACGAGTGCCGAGGGTACGCCAGCGACGGATGCAGGCGGGGCTCAAGAGCCTGAGGCGCACGCCGCTCGCTGAGAGCCAGACGCGCTATTCGCGGAGAGATTTCAGCTCTTCCGGCGGCAGCTCTCCATGAAGAACACTCGCTCCTGGCCTGCGAGCTGTCTTTCGTTCGCCACTGTGTTGCAGCGTTTCTCAATTGTTCTTACGGTTTCCGATGGATCGCGCGGCGGACCGTCCGACGCCAGGCAGCCGCGCATGTAGGTGCGGTACTGTTCGTCCGTCAACCGCTTGCCCTGAGTCCGTGCATCGCACTCCTTCGCCCGCTCGACCGAAGTGGAGTTCGACGTGGGCGTTGGGTTCTGGGCGCTTGCGAGCGGCAACCAGGCACCGACCAGAGCGACAATGAGCATGCTTCGCATAAGGCAGCCCTCGAGAGTTTCCCTTAAGCTGGAGCCTCCACTCATCAGCCAACGGACGGTACGGCGGCAAAGTTCCTGATGCAAGCGCCCGCCACGGTCGCCGCAAGTAGGACGTGCCCCGGCCCCTCACCACTGCGCGTTAGAGCCTTCCCCAGATAATGCGACACCAGCGCTCGCGCCCGCGCGTCCACGAGCGAGCGAAAGCCCAGGGACGACAGCTTCCCGTGGAGCTCGCCCGGCGATAGGTACGTGCGCCAAGGCTCGCCCAGCGCCTCCACGCGCGCGGCGCGCTGCTCGTGCAGGGCGCGGGCCGCCGGGCTGAGGGATTCCGGCGGCTCAGCATAATCAAAGACCAAGTGCGATCCGC
>Ga0335077_10001414_pt1 | contig 28411 bp, 28 predicted proteins | sample Lox_Sample_31_FD_207151 | JGI IMG/M metagenome (GOLD analysis project Ga0335077, IMG submission 207151) | Soil microbial communities from Loxahatchee National Wildlife Refuge, Florida, United States - Lox_Sample_3.1 | ecosystem: Environmental > Terrestrial > Soil > Wetlands | place: USA... | reverse complement strand
GCATCATCCTGGATCAGTTCGCGAATCCCGACAATCCGCTTGCCCACTACAAGGGCACGGGGCCGGAGATCTGGCGCGACACCGATGGGAAGATCACTCATTTCGTGTCGAGCATGGGAACCACCGGCACGATCATGGGCGCCGGCCGGTACTTGAAGGAGCGCAACCCCGCGATCCAGATCGTCGGCTGCCAGCCCGAGGAAGGCTCGCAGATCCCCGGCATCCGCAAGTGGCCCGAGGCGTACCTGCCGAAGATCTACGATCCGAAGCGCGTCGATCGGCTGATCTACGTGTCGCAGGCGGACGCCGAGGACACGGCGCGCAGGCTTGCGAGCGAGGAGGGCATGTTCGTCGGCATCTCCTCGGGCGGCGCCTGCGCGGTGGCGCTGCGCGTCGCCCGCGAGGTCGAGAATGCGGTCATCGTGTTCATCGTCTGCGATCGCGGCGATCGCTACCTGTCGACGGGCGTCTTTCCGGGTTGAGCCCGACCCTCGTCTTCGACATCGAAACGGTGCCGGACGTCGCGGGCCTGCGGCGCGTGTACGCGCTGCCGCCCGAGCTCCGCGATGCCGACGTCCTCGACTGGGCGCTGCAGCAGCGACGCGCGGCGACGGGCGGCGAATTCGTGCCGCCCTACCTGCAGCGCGTCGTCTCGATCGCATGCGCGCTGCGCGAGGACGACAGCCTGCGCATCGCCTCGGTCGGTACGCCCGACGACCCGGAAGCGGAGCTGATCCGCCGCTTCTTCGACCTGATCGACCGTCACACCCCCCAGCTCGTGTCCTGGAACGGCGGCGGCTTCGACCTGCCGGTGCTCTGCCACCGTGCGCTGGCGCACGGCCTCACCGCGGCCAGGTTCTGGGACTGGGGCGACGACGATCGCGAGTTCAAGTTCAACAGCTACCTGGGCCGGTATCACACGCGGCACCTCGACCTGATGGACGTGCTCGCGCTGTACCAGCCGCGCAACTACGCTGGACTCGACGCGATGGCTCGCATCGCCGGTTTTCCCGGCAAGCTGGGTCTCGCCGGCGCGGAGGTGCAGGCCGCCTTCGCGGCGGGGCGCATCGAAGACATCCGGCGCTACTGCGAGACCGACGTCCTCAACACCTACCTGTTGTACCTGCGCTTCCAGCTGCTGCGCGGAACGCTCTCGCCCGAAGCGCACGCGAACGAGGTCGCGCTGGTGCGCGAGAAGCTCGTCGCCTCGAAGGAACCGCACTGGCGCGAGTTCCTTGACGCCTGGGACGGGAACCGCACCGGGCCATAGGGCCGCAGCCCGGTAGGAGCGGCCGCGGATGCCGGGACCGTCCCTCGCAGCAAAATCGCGTTGACCGCTCAGGCGCGAACGATCGGCAAAGTGGCGAAGCGTTCGCCGAGCGTCACGGCGGACGGAACGCCCCACCAGCGCTCGAGCGCCGTCGCGTAGACGCTCCGGAAATCGATCGCGTACGCGGGATTGCCGTCGCCGGAAAGCCGGTCGAGCGCGGGCTGCTGGCCGTAGAGACCGCCGGCGACCCGGCCGCCGAACGCGAGGTGGACGCTGCTCGTGCCGTGATCGGTGCCGCCGGAGAGGTTCTCCTTCGGCCGCCGCCCGAACTCGGCATAGGTGACGACGAGCGTGTCGTTCCAGCGGCCGAGCTCCACCAGCGCGCTCCTGAGCGCCGTCACGCCGCGCGCGAGCTCGCCCAAGAGCCGCGCCTGCGTCCCGGCCTGGCCGCTGTGCGTGTCGAAGCCGGTGAGCGTCACGCGGACGACCGCGACGCCGGCCTTGTTGGCCACGACCTGCGAAGCGGTCCTGATCGCGTTGCCGAACGCGCCGTCCGGAAACACCGTCGAGAACGCGCGGTCGGCTGTGAGATGCGATGCGGCCTGCACGACGTCGCCTTCGACCTTGAGGATGTGCTCGAGAGCCTTGTTCTGCGCGCTGCCTTCGGGGACGGCGAGCCGCGCCTCGCGCAGGAACTGCGCGGTGTTGCCGAGCGCGATCGCGCGCGTGCCGCCGCCCGCGAGCGGGCCGAGGTCGGGCGAGCCGACGATCACGCCGTCGGCAGCGAACTCCTTCGGCGTCGGAGCGGCGGCGAAGGTCCGCGTGAGCCAGCCGTCCTGCAGGTACTCGTCGCTCTTCGACGCGGTGTCCCAGATCTCGATCGAGCGAAAGTGCGACAGGTTCGGCTCGGGGTAGCCCACGCCCTGCAGCACCGCGAGCTCGCGGCTCTTCCACAGCGGCAGCAGCGGCGCGAGCTCCGGGTGAAAGCCGACCGCGTCGGAAAGCTGCACGACCTGGTCACGGGCGACCGCGAGCTTCGGACGCAGCGCGTAGTAGTTCGAATCGGCGTAGGGAACGAGCGTATTGAGCCCGTCGTTGCCGCCCTTGAGCTCGATCAGGATCAGCAGATTGCGGTATTGCACGGCGGCGGGAGCGAGCGCGAACGCGACGTTCGGCGTCAGGGCGGCGGCCGGCAGAGCGGCGGCGAGCTTCACGAATCGGCGGCGGTCCACGGTCTTCGGCTCCCTCACTTCAACTGGTAAGCGGCGTCGAGCACGATCTGCCGCACCATCGCGAGCGGCTCGGCGGTCGCGTCGATCTCCGACTGCGGCGCATAGGCGAGGAGCAGGCGCTCCGCCGCCGGCGCGCGCGCCTCCGGGGGCGTCTTCAGCGTGGCGAACCAGGCTTCGCTGTCGAAATGGACGCTCTTGAGGCCCCGGTCCATCGCGCGCATGAACTTGATCTTGCGCGCGAGCTCCGCCCCCGGGTCGGCCGCGGGCGCATCGACGGCGAGCACCTCGGTCATCTGCGCCGCGCCGGCGCTCATCGGCGGCGCGAGCGCGGAATCCATCCGCCCGGTCGCGGCGTCGGCGCGGAACAGGCGGTCGAGAAAAGTCTTGCGCGCGAGCAGCGTGTTGCTGTTGATCCACGCCTCGCCACCGGGCCAGCCCTTGACGTTCGGCGGGCCGAAGAGGTTCTGCCCCATCGCGGCTGTCGCCACGGCGAAGGGAATGGTCTCGCCGGGACGCATGCCTAACTGGCGCATGGTGCCGACGACCAGGTCGACCGGCGACTTCACCAGCGTCCCGCGGTTCGCCGCGGCGTAGAACGCGTCCGAGGTGATGAGCGCCCGCAACGCGACCTTGATGTCGTAGCGCGACTCGCGGAAGCGCGCGGCGATGCGCTTCACCTCGCCTTCGTCGGGATCGGCGGAGACGAATTCGCGCCAGAGCTTACGGGTGACGAACTCGGCGGTCGCGGGCTGCGCGAGCAGGACGTCGAGCACGTCGTCGCCGTCGAGGTTGCCGCTGCGGCCGAGCACGGTCTTGTGGCCGTAGTCGTGGAGGAACGGGCGGAACCTGAACTGTCCCGTGTCCCGATCGAGGCTCCAACCGGTGAAGGCGCGGGCGGCTTCCTTGATGTCCGACTCGCCGTAGTGGCCTTCGCCCAGAGTGAAGAGCTCCATCGCCTCGCGGGCGAAGTTTTCGTTCGGTGTGCCCTTGCGGTTCCGGGCGTTGTCCAGGTAGATCACCATCGCCGGATCGCGGGCGATCGCGTGGAGCATCGTGCCGAAATTGCCCAGGGCATTGGCGCGCAGCGTGACGTTCTGCCGGTACATGAGCACGGCGAGCTTCACCTTCTGCTGCGCGGAGACGAAGTGGTTGTGCCAGAAGAGCGTCATCCGCTCGGTCAGCGGCGAGGGTGTGACGATCATCTCCTCGATCCACCACCCGCGCAGCTCGAGTCCGTCGCGAACCTGCTCCTGCCGGAACTGCATCTTCTCGTCGGCCGAGGCGTCCTCGCCCGCGCGCGGGTAGCGCAGCGGTCCTGCGGCGGCGGTGAACGCCGGCGCAGGCGTCACGGCGGTCGTGCGCGTCTCGGCGAGCAGCGTATCGGCCGCGCGCTCGCGCGTCATCCCCGTGAAGCGGCGAATCTGCGCATCGGTCGCGCCGAAGCCGGTGCGGTTCAGCAGGTGCCGGGCGTCGTCGTAGGACAGCGTGGCGGCTCCCGACGGGAATGCCGCCAGGGCCCACAGCGCGACGGGGAATGTGCTCGCGAAACGCATGCGCGGTCCTCGGTGCTCGCGACGGTACTAACGCGCGAGTCTAGCCGGATGTTGACCGCTGCGCGGTTTCAAGTTGTTACCGCGCGTTGCGCCTCGCTTCGGTCAGGAACACTACAGCTGCGCTACAGCTCGATCGTCCCCCGGCCGAGCTCGACCACGCGGCCGGAGACGAAGATGCGATCCTGCGCGTCGACTTCGAGGCCGAGCCGGCAGGGCCGGCGCACCGCCTCGCCCTGCGAAAGCGTGAGCCTCCGCGGTCGGGCCGCACCGGTGGCGATGAGCCAGCCGCCGAGATTCGCGCACGCGGAACCGGTGCCCGGATCCTCGACGACCGCGCCCTGCTTCATGAAGAAGAAGCGAACGAGCGCGGCGTCCGCGGCGAGCTCGGCCCACACGTACGCCATCGACCTCGATCCATCTCCGGCAGGGCCGGCCGTCGCGTGCTCGAGCATGAGCTCGGGCTTCGGGCGGCAGCGGCGCACCGCTGCCGCGCCCGCGAGCGGAATCACCAGCTGCTCGCTGCCCGTGTCCACCCACAGCGGCTTCGCGCCGATGTCGGATGCGTCCAGGCCGAGCATCGCCGCGAGCTGCTCGCGCGACGCCGCGACCGGGCGCGCGCGGGGCGCGTTAGCGTGCAGGGTCCAGCGATCGGCGCTCGCGCTCACGGGAATGACGCCGGCGCGCATCTCGAGGCTGAGCTCGTCGCCGCCGCGAAGCGAGCGCAGGACGTGCGCCGTGCCGAGCGTCGGATGGCCGGCGAACGGCATCTCGAAGGTCGGCGTGAAGATGCGCACCTGCGCCGTGGCGGCGGTCGACGGGAGGATGAACGTCGTCTCCGAAAGGTTGAACTGCAGTGCCAGCGCCTGCATGATGGCGTCGTCGATACCGCGGGCATCTTCGAACACGGCCAGAGGATTGCCGCCGAGCCGCTCCTCCGCGAAGACGTTGACGATACGGAACGCATAGCTCTTCATCGGCCCTCCACCATGACGTCGTCCTCGATCGAGGCGCGCAGCTCGTGGGCGAGCGCCTCGAGCGCCGCGGGCGCGACCGAAGCCGCGTCGATCACCCTCGAGCCGCGTCCCGTGAAGTGCCGCTCGAGCGAGCGGGCGTAGATCGGGTCGTAGTGCTGCTCGAGCAGCTCGCCGATGAGGGCGTCCCAGTCGCCGCCCATCGCCATCGCCTCCCAGCGCGCGATCCTGGCCTTGCCGTGCAGCTCCGTGAGCGGCGCGAGACAGCTCGCGAGCTCGGCGGGCGTGGCGAAGAAGTGCGCGTATTCGTCCTTGAGGAGCGCGACGCGCTGATCGCGCGGAGTGACGAGCGTGAGCGCGACCCCGCGGCGCATGCCGTCGAGCAGCGCGTCGGGCATCTGCACCGCGCCGATCCGCCGGCTCTCGGACTCGACGAACACCGGGCGCGACGCATCGAGGCGCGACAGCGCGTCGAGCAGCCCGCTCTCGAACGCTTTCTGCGACGGCTGGTTCCCACCGGGCAGGCCGCCGAGCACAGAGCCCCGATGCCGCGCCAGCCCCTCGAGGTCGAGCGTCTGCGCGCCCGACGCGGCCAGCGCGGCGAGCAGGCGGCTCTTCCCCGACCCGGTGAGCCCGCAGATCACGACATAGCGAAAGCGCTGCGGGACGCGCGCGAGCTCGGCGGCGACGTGACGGCGGTAGGCGCGATAGCCGCCCTCGAGCTGCACCGCGCGCCAGCCCACCTCGTGCAGCACGAGCGTGAGCGCCCGGCTGCGCTGTCCTCCTCGCCAGCAGTACACGACCGGGCACCATTCGCGCGGCTTGTCCACGAACGCCGATTCGAGCATCGCGGCGATGTTGCGCGCGGCGACGGCCGCGCCGAGCCTGCGCGCGGCGAACGGCGAGCTCGCGTAGAGCGTGCCGATGCGCGAGCGCTCCGCGTCGTCGAGCACGGGGTGGCTCTCCGCGCGCGGAACGTGATCGAGGGCGAACTCGGCCGGGCTGCGAACGTCGATGCGCTCGGCGTAGTCCGCGAGATCGGCCGCCGCGACGCGGCGGACGCCCGAGTAAGGCACGGAGCTCCCGCTCATCGGGCTTTCGCGGGCGAGGCGAGCAGGGGCCGGAGCTCGCGCCAGACGTTGTCGAGGAGCTGGTCCTGCGCCGCGGCGACCGGATGGATGCCGTCGGCCTGGAACATGTCGTTGCGCTCGGCGAAGCCCTCGAACAGGAACGGCACCAGCGCGGCCTTGCGCGCCTTCGCGACGTCGGCGAAGGTGGCGGCGAAGCGCTGCACGTAGGCCGGACCGTAGTTGGGCGGCAGACGGATTCCGACGAGGAGCACGCGCGAGCCCGCCTTCTGCGCCGCCGCGACCATCGCGTCGAGGTTCTCGCGCATGGCGTCGAGGCTGCCGCCGCGCAGGCCGTCGTTGCCGCCGAGCTCGATCACGGTGACCGCGGGCCGGTGCTGCTCGAGCAGCGCGCCGAGGCGTGCGCGGCCGCCGGCGGTGGTGTCGCCGCTGATGCTCGCGTTGACGACGCGACCGGGAAGGCGCTCGGCCTCGAGCCTCTTCTGCAGCAGCGCGACCCAGCCGGCGCCGGAAGGCAAGCCATAGCCCGCCGAGATGCTGTCGCCCACGATCAGGAGCACCGGCGCAGGCTTCGCCGCGGCGCCCGCGCACAGGAGCAGCGCGAAGCACAGCGCCGCGAAGCCGGCCGCGTGCGCGCGCGGATGGCCGCGGAACGAAGCGGCGAGGCGTCTGTCCACACTGCATTCTAGCGTGCCGAGGCTTGCGGGCAGGGCCGCGGGTTACAATGCAGCGCCGCAGCGAAATCGACGCGCGTCGCCCAGGTCTCCACCTCCCGCATGCCCGATCCCGTCGTCTCCCGCTCCGCGCCCGAGCGGAGCGCGTCGAGCTCCGCCTCGCAGCGATCCTACGAAGCGGATCCGGCCGCGCGCCGGCCTGTCATCCGCGCCCGGAACCTCTGCAAGAGCGTGCGCAGCGGCGACACGCCGCTCACGATCCTCGACGGCGTGAGCTTCGAAGTCGGCGCTGCCGAGACGGTGGCGATCGTCGGCCCGTCGGGGTCCGGCAAGACGACGCTGCTGGGCCTTCTCGCGGGGCTCGATCGGCCGACCAGCGGCGAGGTGTGGCTGGGCGACACGGCGCTGAACGGGCTCTCCGAGGATGCGCGCGCGGCCCTGCGCCGGCGCTGGCTCGGCTTCGTTTTTCAATCCTTTCAGCTCCTCCCCGCGCTCACCGCCCTCGAGAACGTGATGCTTCCGCTCGAGCTCGCGGGTGCGAGCGATGCCGCCGCGCGGGCGCGCGAATGGCTCGGGCGCGTCGGCCTTTCCGCGCGGGTCACGCACTACCCGAAGCAGCTCTCCGGCGGCGAGCAGCAGCGTGTCGCGATCGCCCGCGCGTTTTCCGGCGAGCCGCGCGTTCTGATGGCCGACGAGCCGACCGGCAACCTCGACGAGGCGACCGGGCTGGAGGTCGCCGAGGTGATGTTCCGCCTCAATCGCGACCGCGGCACGACGCTCCTGCTCGTCACCCACGACGCGCAGCTCGCATCGCGCTGCACGCGTCGCCTCGCGCTCGAGGCGGGACGGCTGGTCGGCGACGAGAGCGCGGTGCTCACGTGAACACGCTGCGGCTCGCGCTGCGCATGCTTCGCCGCGACGCGCGAGCGGGCGAGCTCACGGTGCTGATCGCCGCGCTGGTGCTGGCCGCCGCGAGCGTCGGAACGGTCGGCTTCTTCACCGATCGCGTGCGGGGAGCGCTCACCGGCGAGGCGAATCTCCTGCTCGGCGCCGATCTCATGCTCTCCGGCGATCGCGAGCTGCCCACCGAGTTCGCGCGCGAGGCCGAGCGGCGCGGCCTCGCGACGGTGCAGGCGATCCGCTTCAACAGCATGGTGCAGACGGCGGGCGGGAGCGACGCGGTGCTCACCGACGTCAAGGCCGTCGGGGCGGGGTACCCGCTGCGCGGCGCGGTGCTGCTGGAAGGGCAGGGCACGTCCGAGACGCGCCCCGCGAGCGGCTCGCCGGGGCGCGGCGAAGCGTGGATCGACACGCGGCTCGCGGCGCGCCTCGACGTCGCGCGCGGCGCGAAGCTCGCGGTCGGCGAATCGACCTTGACCGTGACAGCCATCGTGGCGCAGGACCCCGAGATGACGGGAGGGCTCCTCTCGCTCGGTCCGCGGCTCCTCATGAACATCGACGACGTACCGGCGACGAACCTGCTGCAGCCGGGAAACCGCGCCACCTATAGACTGATGGTCGCGGGCTCTACGGTCTCCGCCTATCGCGACTGGGCTTCCGCGCGGCTCGCCCGCGGGCAGCGGCTGGAGTCGATCCGCGACGTCCGCCCGGAAGTCCGCCAGGTGCTCGAAGGGGCCGAGAAGTTCCTCGCGCTCTCCGCGCTCGTGGCGGTGATGCTCGCCGCGGTCGCCGTGGCACTAGCCGCGTCGCGCTATCTGCGCCGCCACCTCGACGCTGCCGCCATGATGCGCTGCTTCGGCGCGCCGCAGCGACAGACGCTCGCGTTGTTCTTCGTACAGTTCCTGATCCTCGGCCTCGCGGCGAGCGCCGCGGGGACGCTGATCGCGGCTGCCGGCCAGCAGCTGCTCGTCGTCTTCGTGCGGGGGGTGATCCACAGCGACCTGCCGCTGCCCGGATGGGCTCCGATCGCGACCCCGATGGTGACCGGCCTCGCGCTGCTGCTCGGGTTCGCGCTGCCGCCGCTCATTGCGCTCTCGCGTGTGCCGACGTTGCGCGTGCTGCGCCGCGACCTCGGGCTGCCTCGCGCCGACGGGCTGCTCGCCTACGGGGCGGCCGCCGTCACCATCGCCGTGCTCGTCTTCTGGCAGGCGCAGGATGCGCGCACGGGAGCGATCGTGATCGGCGGCATCGTCGCAGTGCTGTTCGCGGCAGCCGGCGCGGCATGGCTGCTGATCGTCGCTTTGCGGCTGCTGCCGCAGCGCGGCTACAGCTGGCGCTACGGGCTTGCGAACTTGCGCCGGCGTCCGCTGGGATCGAGCCTGCAGATCGGCGCGCTCGCTCTGGGCATCATGGCGCTCCTGCTGCTCACGCTGGTGCGCGGCGATCTCATGCGCAACTGGCGCGCCAAGCTGCCGGCCGACGCGCCCAACAGCTTTCTCATCAACGTGCTCCCCGATCAGGTCGAAGGCGTGACGGCGCTGATCAAGCGCGAGCTCGGCCTCGACGCGGCGCTCAAGCCCATGGTGCGCGGCCGGCTGGTCGAGATCAACGGCGCGGCCTTCGATGCGACGAAGCTCGCCGACGATCGCGCGCGGCGGCTCGGCGAGCGCGAGTTCAATCTGTCGTGGACCGAGAGCCTTCCGGCGGGCAATCGCGTGGTCGCGGGCCACTGGTGGGCGCCCGGGGCGACCGGCGCAGGCGCCGGCGCATCGCTCGAGGAGGGCATCGCCAAGTCGCTCGACATCAAGCTGGGCGACACGCTCACCTACGACGTCGCCGGCACGCGCGTCGCCGCGACGGTGACGAGCCTGCGCAAGGTCGACTGGGACAGCTTCCGCGTGAACTTCTTCGCGCTGTTCGCGCCGGGCGCGCTCGACGCCGCGCCGCGCACCTACATCAGCGCGGTGCGTGTGGACCCGGCCAGGGCCGGCTGGCTGACGACGCTGGTGCGCACGTATCCGAACGTGCTAGTGATCGACGTCGGCGAGCTGCTCGGGCAAATCCAGGCGATCATGGACCAGGTCGCGCGGGCGGTGGAGTTCGTCTTCCTGTTCACGCTCGCGGGCGGCGTGCTCGTGCTGGAGGCGGCGATCGCGGCCACGCAGGACGAGCGCCGCTACGATGCCGCCGTCCTGCGCACCCTGGGAGCGAGCGAGAGGCAGCTTTCGGCGGCGCAGGTGTCCGAGTTCCTCGCGCTCGGCGCACTCGCCGGGCTCATCGCCGCGGCAGGAGCGACCTTCACCGGCTTCTTCCTCGCCGACCGTGTATTCCAGATCCCGTTCAGCTTCAATCCGCTGCTCTGGGCGGTCGGAGTGGGCGCGGCCGCCGCCTGCGTGACGGTCGCCGGCTGGCTGGGGACGCGCCGCAGCCTCCGCCAGCCGCCGCTCGCCGTCCTGCGCCAGCTCGCCCAGGGCTGAGCCGGCCGGGGCGGAACCCGGCGGGATCTTTCTTCTCCAATGAGAACGATTCGCGTTATTATCTCGATTGTCGAAACGGACCGGGGAGTTGGCAGTGGGCTCGCTGCGAACGGCATGGGTGGTGGGGTGTTCCGCGCTGCTGTGGGCCGCGGCGGCAGCCGCGCTGGAGACGCCGATCGGCAAGCCCGAGCACCGGTCGGGCATGGAGATCGGGGCGGTCTATCTGCAGCCCGTGCCCATGGAGCCTGCCGGGATGATGAAGGCGGTGTCGGCGTCCGACATCCACCTGGAAGCGGACATCCACGCCACCAGCGACAACGCCAACGGTTTCGCCGACGGAACCTGGATTCCCTACCTCGGCGTCCACTACGAGATCACCCGGGAGGGGCAGTCGGCGAAGCTCACCGGCGAATTGATGCCGATGGTGGCGAACGACGGACCGCACTACGGCGATAACGTCAAGCTGCTGGGCCCCGGAAAGTACCACCTGCGGCTGACGGTCTCGCCACCCGGCTCGTCCCCGCACGCGATGTTCGGCCGGCACACCGACAAGGAAACCGGGGTTGGGCCGTGGTTCAAGCCGTTCAGCGTCGACTACGACTTCAACTTCGTTGGCGTCGGCAAGAAGGGGGGCTATTGAGCCTCGCTTCTCCGGGGATCGCGCGCGCGCCGGGGCTGCCGCGCTCGCTCGGCGTCGCGCTGCTGCTGCTCGCCTGCTCGACCGCCGCCGAGGAGCTGCCCGTGTACACGCTCGTCGCTCGCGACGGCAAGTTCGAGCCGCCGAATCTCGAGGTGCCGGCGGGGAAGCGCTTCAAGATCGCCATCCGCAACGAGGGCAAGGGCCCGATGGAATTCGAGAGCCGGGACCTGAAGCAGGAGAAGGTCCTCGCCGCCGGCGCGCAATCCTCGGTCGCCATCAACGGCCTCAAGCCCGGCACGTACATCTTCTTCGACGACTACCATCCCGACACGTCGAAGGGCACGATCGTCGCCAAGTGAAGCCCTTCGTCTCATCTCCGGCGATCGTCCATGGCTAGCGCGCTGTTCATCATCTGGCGCGAGTCGGCCGAAGCCCTGCTGGTGGTCGGCATCCTCTACGCTTGGCTTCGCAAGCAGCCCGACGCCGCGCGGGGCATGCGCTACCTCTGGGGCGGCGTGGCCGCGGGCGTCGGCCTCGCGATCGCGCTGGCGCTGGTCATGCTCGGCATCGCTCACGCGCTGTCGGACCAGGCGCTCGACTACTTCCAGCTCGCGATGATGCTGTTCGCCTCGGCGCTCATCGTCCAGATGGTGTTCTGGATGCGCCGGCACGGGCGCACGTTCAAGCGCGACCTCGAGCAGGGGATGCAGAGGAGCGCCGAGACCGCCAACTGGTGGGGCCTGCTGATCGTCGTGGCGCTCGCGGTCGGGCGCGAGAGCTCGGAAGCCGTCGTCTTCCTCTACGGCCTCGGCGTCCAGGACCAGAGCGTCGGCGGCTTCGTTGCGATCCTCGCGCTCGGCCTCGCCGCGGCGATCGCGACCTTCTGGCTGCTGCAGCAGGGCGGGAAGATCCTTTCCTGGCGCAGCTTCTTCCGGTTGACCGAAGTGCTGCTGCTGCTGCTCGCCGGAGCGCTGCTCGTATCCGCGATCGACAAGCTGATCGCCCTCGATCTGGTGCCGGCGCTGGTCGACCCGCTGTGGGACACCTCGAAGCTGCTCGACGATTCGGGCCGCTTCGGCGGGCTCGTCGCGTCGCTCACCGGCTATCGAGCCCGCCCTGCGCTGCTGCCGGTGCTGCTCCTCGGCCTGTACTGGGCCTGCGTCGCCTTCGCGCTGCGGCGCGGGGGGCGCTGACCGAAGCGCGATGAGCGCCGCGCGCGACGCTGCGAGCATTACCGCCTCGGCGCGATTCGCCGCGAGCCTCGCCGCGCTCGGCGAGATGCTGCGCAGCCACGCGCGGACGGTCCGTCTCGTGCAGTGGATCGTGGTGGCCGCCTATCTCTTCTTCGTGATCGTGCCGGCGCTGCTGCCTCTGCCGAGCGACGACGCGCACTGGTACAACAACCTCGCCGTCCTCGCCCAGTGGCTGTTCTGGGGGCTGTGGTGGCCGTTCGTGATCCTGTCGATGCTCGTCTTCGGGCGCGCGTGGTGCGGATTCCTGTGTCCGGAAGGCACGCTCACCGAGGCCGTGAGCGGCATCGGGCTCGGTCGCGCGGTGCCGCAGTGGATGAAATGGGGCGGCTGGCCGTTCGTCGCGTTCGCCCTCACGACGGTCGTCGGTCAGCTCGTGAGCGTCTACCAGTACGCCCCCGCGACGCTCCTGATCCTCGGCGGCTCGACGGTGGCGGCGGTCGGCGTCGGCTTGGTCTACGGACGCGGCAAGCGCGTATGGTGCCGCTACCTCTGTCCCGTGAACGGTGTGTTCGCGGTACTCGCGAAGCTCTCGCCCGTGCATTTTCGCGTTGACACCGAGGCTTGGACCGCGAACGCCTCGCGCATCCCCGCGCATCCGGTCAACTGCGCGCCGCTCGTGCGCATTCGCCGCATGACCGGACCGTCCGAATGCCACATGTGCGCGCGATGCAGCGGGCTGCACGGCGCGATCGCGCTGTCGGCGCGCTCGCCCGAGTCGCAGATCGCGGCGCTCGACGGGCGCAGCGCGCGCCCCTGGGACGCCGCGCTGATCGTCTTCGGGATGATCGGGCTCGCGATCGGCGCCTTCGAGTGGAGCGCGAGCTCGAGCTTCGTCGCGCTGCGCAGCGCGGTCGCCGGCTGGGTGATCGATCACGGACCGGCGTGGCTGCTCCTCGACAACGCGCCGTGGTGGCTGCTCACGCATTATCCCGAAGCGAACGACGTCTTCACCTGGCTCGACGGCGCGCTGATCGCGAGCTGGATCGTCGTGACCGCGCTCGTCGTCGGCGCGTGGGTGAGCGCCTGGCTCGCGATCGCGGCTCGCAGCGTCGGCCGCGGCGCGGGTCTCAGCGCCGTCTCGCTCGCGCACGCGCTGACGCCGCTCGCCGCAATGGGGCTCTTCGTCGGGCTCTCGAGCCTCACCGTGGCCCTCGCCCGTGGCGAAGGCTGGCACGTCCCGGCCTTGACGGCGTTGCGGATCACGCTGCTGCTCGCCGGCGCGGCGTGGGCGCTGCGCCTCGCGTCGCGGCAGATCGGCGCGCGGGGGGGCGGAGCGCGGCACCTCGGCGCGCTGGGCGCGATGGCGATGGCGGTCGCCGGCATCCTCGCCGCCTGGGCGCCTTTCGTCTTCCACATCGCCTAGCTTCCGCATGGCCCAGGAACGACTCGAGCCGGGCATCGTCACGGACTTCCGCGATCGCCTGACCTACGCCGGCTACCTGCGCCTCGATCGCCTGCTCGCTGCGCAGGAGCCGCTCTCGGGTACCGCCGGGCATCCGCCGCGGCACGACGAGATGCTGTTCATCGTCCAGCACCAGGTCGCCGAGCTCTGGATGAAGCTGATGATCCACGAGCTCAAGGCGGCGATCCGGAACGTGCAGGACGATCGCCTCGAGCCGAGCTTCAAGATACTCGCCCGCGTAAAGCTGATCCAGAAGCAGCTCTTCGAGCAGTGGGCCGTGCTGGAGACGCTGACCCCCTCCGAGTACGACGCGTTCCGGCCGGTGCTCGGCAGCTCGTCGGGGTTCCAGTCTCCGCAGTACCGGGCGCTCGAGTTCCTGCTGGGGAACAAGGACGCCGCGCTGCTCGAGGTCTTCCGCCACGATCCCGCCACCTTTGCCGCGCTCGACGCGCTGCTGCGCGCGCCCTCGCTCTACGACGAATTCCTGCGCCACCTGGCGCGCCGCGGCCTGCCAGTTCCGCGTGCGTGCCTCGAGCGCGACTTCACGCTCCCCTACGCCCGCAACCCCGAACTCGTCGCCGTCTTCAAGACGATCTACGAGGCTCCACGCGCGTGGTGGGACGCCTACGACATGTGCGAGAAGCTCGTCGACATCGACGAGAGCTTCCAGCTGTGGCGCTTCCGCCATTTGAAGACGGTCGAGCGTATCATCGGGTACAAGACCGGCACGGGCGGCTCCTCCGGCGTGGCGTTCCTCAAGCGGGCACTCGAGCGCGTGTTCTTTCCCGAGTTGATCGACGTGCGCACGACGATCGGTTCGCAGACGGCCGGCTCGCCGCCTGGCCGGTGATCTCCGTCATCATCTGCAGCATCGACGCGGACAAGTTCGCCGCGGTGCGCGAGACCTACGCCCGCCACATGGGCGGCGCGCCCTACGAGATCGTCGGCATCCACGACGCCCGCTCGCTGTGCGAGGGCTACAACCGCGCGCTCAGGCAGGCAAGGGGCGGCATCTGCGTGTTCTCGCACGACGACATCGAGCTCCTGTCCGACGACCTGGGGCCGACGCTCGAGCGGCATCTCGAGACCTGGGACGTGGTCGGCGTCGCGGGCACCACGCGCCTGCATGCAATGAGCTGGGCGGACTCGGGCATCCGCTACGCGCGCGGCGTCGTGACGCAGCGCGTGCCCGGCGGCTACGACGTCAAGTTCCTCGGCGCTCCCGAGCTCGTCAACGGCGCGATCCAGGGCATGGACGGCGTATTCTTCGCGGCACGCCGCGAGGTCGTTGAAAAGGTGGGCTTCGACGAGGTCACCTTCGACGGCTGGCACGGCTACGACACCGACTTCACGTTCCGCTGCCACCTCACGGGCTATCGTCTCGCCGTCTGCCTCGACATCCGGCTCATCCATTTCTCGGAAGGGACCGTCGACGACGAGTGGCTTCGCTACGCCGAGCGCTTCCAGCAGAAGCACGGCTCGCAGCTGGCGCCGGAGGAGGAGGACTGGTTCGAAGTTCGCAAGCGCGTGGCCACGCGCGAAGAGATTCTCGCCGCCTACGACATGACGCGCCTGCGGCGGCTGACCGATGAGATCCTGCGCCGGGCCTGAGGCGATCGAGTCGGCGCTTGCCGCGCTGGGCCCGGGCCCTCTCGACGAAGCAGGCGTCGCAGCGCAGGTCGCACCGCTCTTTTCCCGCGCGCTCGCCCGCCGCGCGCGCTGGATCGATCTCGCCAATCACTCGCTGGGCCGGCCGCTCGACGCGACCGCCGCCGACGTGGCGGAAGCGCTCTCGCTATGGGAGACGCAGATGGGCGACGCCTGGGACGGCTGGCTCGCGGAGCGTGACGCCTACCGTGCGCGGCTCGCGCGGCTGTGCGGAGCGCCGCGCCCCGATTGCATCGTCCCCAAGACCAGCGCCGGGCAGGGCCTGCGCGCCATTCTCAACAGCTATCCCCGGGAGAGCCTGCCGCGAGTCATCGCCACGCGCGGCGAGTTCGATTCCGTGGACGTGATCCTGCGTCACTACGCCCACCACGGGCGCATCGCGCTCGCGCTGGTCGAGCCGCGCGCCGACGGGCTCTTCGCGGCCGAGGATCTTCTCGGTGCCGTGCGCGCCGGCGCCGACCTGGTCGTCGTCTCTCAGGTGCTGTTCAACACGGGGCAGATCCTGCCCGACCTCCCGGCGGTGGTCGCGGCGGCGCACGTCCGTGGTGCGAGGCTGCTGCTCGATGTCTATCACTCGCTCGGCGTGTTTCCGGTCGACTTGGCCGCGCTCGACGTCGATTTCGCGATCGGCGGCAGCTACAAGTACCTGCGCGGCGGCCCGGGCGCGTGCTATCTCTACCTGCACCCGCGTCATCTCGACGGCTCGCTCTCCACGCTCGACGTCGGCTGGTTCGCCAAGGAGGAGCCGTTCGCCTACGAGCGTCCCGATCCTCCCCGGTTCGCGCCGGGCGGCGATGCCTTCTTCGAGTCCACGCCGCCGATCCTGCCGCTCTACCAGGCGCGGGCGGGCCAGCTGTTCACGCTGGCGATCGGCGTCGCGCGGCTGCGTGCGCATTCGCTCGCGCAGCAGCGGCGACTGGTCGAGCTGCTGGCGGAGCGTGGTGTGGCCGCAACCGGCGGCGGCGAGGATCGCGGCGCGTTTGCCGTGGTCCGGCTCCCCGGCGGCGAGGCCGAGCGCTGCTCGGAACGGCTCGCCGAGCGCGGCGTCGTGACCGATGCCCGCGGGCCGTGGCTGCGGCTGTGCCCCGACGTGCTCACCACCGACGACGAGCTCGTCCGGGCCGCCGAGCAGGTTGCCCGGGCGCTGCGCGGCTAAGGCTCTCCCCCGCGCGGTCACCGCGCGATGAAGTGCACCAGGGTGGCGATCGCCAGCACCAGGAGCGCGGCGCCGAGCAGACCCGCCAGGACGACGTGCACCGGCTTGATGCTGCCGAGGTCCCGCTCGCCGGATGCGCGCTTGCGCACGCCGAAGAAGCTCCAGAAGACGGCGCCCATGACCTGCAGGAAGCCCGCCGTGGGTCGCTCCGGGCGGTCGGGTTCTAGCTCCGTCATCGTCCGAGCTTAGCACGCGGCAGACGCCCGCCCGGTCCGCGCATCCGCGGACGGGCGTTCCCCGTATATGCGAGTACGGCGCCGGCGAAGGCCCGGTACCGATTTCAGTCCCCAAGGAGAGGAGAACCCAATGCATACGAAGCTTCGACGGCTGGCGCTTCCCGCGGCGCTCGCGGCAGCCCTGCTGCTCACGGCCTGTCAGGACATGAGCATGAAGCCAATGGCGGACAAGAGTCTCTACGACCGTTTGGGCGGGAAGGGCGCGATCACCGCCGTGGTCGACGACTTCGTGGGCAACGTCGCGTCGGACAGCCGGATCAACGGCTTCTTCGCCAGGGCCGACATCCCGAGGCTCAAGATGAACCTCGTCGACCAGATCTGCCAGGCCACCGGAGGGCCGTGCGTCTACAAGGGCAAGGACATGAGGACCGCGCACAAGGGCATGGGCATCACGGACGCCGACTTCGATGCGCTCGTGCAGGACCTGGTCAAGTCGCTCAACAAGTTCAATGTTCCCTCCAAGGAGCAAGGCGAGCTCCTCGGCATTCTCGGACCGCTGAAGCCTCAGATCGTGAACCAGTAGGCTGGCGGGGCGGCGGCGCGCCTGCTCCTCACGCGCCGCCCTTTTTCGCGTTTGCCCGCGAGAGACCGGAGCCAGCCGCCGCCGGACGCGGTTTGCGCTTGAAATTCCTCCCGGATTCCCAATCTAGCGGTAGTCTTTGGGTACCGGGGATCTCATGCGTCTGGACAAGCTGACCACCAAATTCCAGCAGGCGCTCGCCGACGCGCAGAGCCTGGCGCTGGGCAACGACAACGGCTTCATCGAGCCGCAGCACCTTCTGTCCGCGCTGCTCGCGCAGGAGGACGGCGGGACGGCGTCGCTCCTGTCGCGGGCGGGGGTCAACGTTCCCCCGCTCAAGTCTGCGCTCACGAAGGCGATCGGGCGGCTCCCCAAGGTCGAGGGGCAGGGCGGCGAGATCAGCATCTCGCGCGAGCTCAACAACCTCCTCAATCTCACCGACAAGGAAGCGACCAAGCGCGGCGACCAGTTCGTCGCGAGCGAGCTCCTCCTGCTCGCGCTCGCCGACGACAAGAGCGAGACCGGGCGGCTCGCCAAGGAATACGGGCTGACCCGCAAGGCGCTCGAGAAGGCGATCGAGGCCGTCCGCGGCGGTGCAGGCGTCGACTCGCAGGAAGCCGAGGGGCAGCGCCAGGCGCTCCAGAAGTACACCATCGACCTCACCGAGCAGGCGCGCTCGGGCAAGCTCGACCCGGTCATCGGCCGGGACGACGAGATCCGCCGCGTGGTGCAGGTGCTGCAGCGGCGCACCAAGAACAACCCGGTGCTGATCGGGGAGCCCGGGGTGGGCAAGACCGCGATCGTCGAGGGTCTCGCGCAGCGCATCGTCAACGGCGAAGTGCCCGAGGGGCTCAAGAACAAGCGCGTGCTCTCGCTCGACATGGCGGCGCTGCTCGCGGGCGCGAAGTACCGCGGCGAGTTCGAGGAGCGGCTCAAGGCCGTGCTCAAGGACATCGCCGCCGACGAGGGCCGCACGATCGTCTTCATCGACGAGCTGCATACCATGGTGGGCGCGGGCAAGGCCGAAGGTGCCATCGACGCCGGCAACATGCTCAAGCCCGCGCTCGCCCGCGGCGAGCTGCACTGCGTCGGCGCGACGACGCTCGACGAATACCGCAAGTACGTCGAGAAGGACGCGGCGCTTGAGCGGCGCTTCCAGAAGGTGCTGGTCGACGAGCCTTCGGTGGAGGCCACGATCGCCATTCTCCGCGGCCTGCAGGAACGCTACGAGATCCACCACGGCGTGGAGATCACCGATCCGGCGATCGTCGCCGCGGCCGAGCTCTCGCATCGCTACATCACCGACCGCTTCCTTCCCGACAAGGCGATCGACCTGATCGACGAGGCCGCCGCGCGAATCAAGATGGAGATCGATTCCAAGCCGGAGGCGATGGACAAGCTCGATCGCAGGCTGATCCAGCTCAAGATCGAGCGCGAGGCGGTCAAGAAGGAGAAGGACGAGGCCTCGAAGAAACGGCTGACCGCGATCGAGGAAGAGATCAAGCGGCTCGAGCGCGAGTACGCCGATCTCGACGAGATCTGGCAGGCCGAGAAGGCGCAGGTGCAGGGCGCTCAGCACATCAAGGAGGAGATCGACAAGCTCAAGCTCCAGATGGAAGACGCGCGCCGGAAGGGCGACTGGCAGAAGATGTCCGAGCTCCAGTACGGGAAGCTGCCGCAGCTCGAGGCGCAGCTCAAGAAGGCCGACAGCAAGCTCGCCAAGGAAGCGGCCAAGAAGCCTTCGCTCCTGCGCACGCAGGTCGGCGCGGAGGAGATCGCCGAGGTCGTGTCCCGCGCGACGGGCATCCCGGTGTCCAAGATGATGCAGGGCGAGCGCGACAAGCTCCTGCATATGGAAGAGGCACTGCACAAGCGCGTCGTCGGCCAGGACGAGGCGGTGCAGCTCGTCTCCGACGCGATCCGGCGCTCGCGCTCGGGGCTCGCCGACCCGAACCGTCCCTACGGATCGTTCCTCTTCCTCGGACCGACGGGCGTGGGGAAGACCGAGCTCTGCAAGGCGCTCGCGGAGTTCCTGTTCGACTCCGAGCAGCACCTGATCCGCATCGACATGTCGGAGTTCATGGAGAGGCACTCCGTCGCGCGGCTGATCGGCGCGCCCCCGGGCTACGTGGGCTACGAGGAAGGCGGCTATCTGACCGAGGCCGTGCGGCGCAAACCCTACAGCGTGATCCTGCTCGACGAGGTCGAGAAGGCGCATCCGGACGTGTTCAACGTGCTGCTGCAGGTGCTCGACGACGGGCGCATGACCGACGGCCAGGGGCGCACGGTCGACTTCAAGAACACCGTCATCGTGATGACCTCGAACCTGGGCTCGCAGATGATCCAGCAGATGGCGGGCGACGACTACGGCGTGATCAAGCTCGCGGTGATGGCCGAGGTGAAGACGACGTTCCGGCCGGAGTTCATCAATCGCATCGACGAGATCGTCGTGTTCCACGCGCTCAGCGAGAAGAACATCGAGTCGATCGCGAAGATCCAGCTGAAGGCGCTGGAGGCGAGGCTCGCGAAGCTCGAGATCAAGCTCGACGTCGCGCCGGCGGCGCTTGCCGAGGTGGCGAAGGCGGGCTTCGATCCGGTGTACGGCGCCCGACCGCTCAAGCGCGCGATCCAGCAGGAGATCGAGAACCCGCTCGCGAAGGAGCTCCTCACCGGCAAATTCGCCGCCGGCGACACGGTACGCGTGAGCGAGAAAGCCGGCAGGATCGCGTTCTCGCGCGCCGGCGCCTGACGCCGTTTCGGCCGGCCGCCACGCCGCCGCCCGGCTTCCCGGCGCCGGGCAAACCGGCCGCCCACTCGCTTCCTAGTAGTAAGGCGCCATCCGCCGGAGGACCGCGTGGGGACCTTGGTTCGCGTGGCGTCCGAACGCCCGGCGCAGCGCCGCGCCGAGGCGCTCGAGGGCGCTCGGCGGGCGCTTCACGCGCAGCCGAGAGTTCTCCTCGGCGACGACGACCGTGCGTCCGCGGCGGTCGATCTCGAAGCGCATGCCGTCGGTCAGAATGATGTCGCGCAGGTCGCCGTCCTGGGTGATCCAGAGGCAGCCGTAGTCGACCGCGATGGCGGTGCCGCGGGCGTTGTCCAGCACGATGGTGTCCCGGGCGTGCAGGACGGAGCGGCGGTCGGCGGCGGTGACGGGCGGATCGAAGGGCATGGTGGATCTCCTGTCGAATGCGTACAATGCATGCATGGCCTCGCTCCTTCGTCTCGTCCGGCGCGCGCGATGCATGCCAGGAGTATCGGGGCCGGAGGCGGTGGTCACAAACGAAATCGCCGCATCAGTTGCATGAGAAAAGGGAATGGCTGAGCCCAACGCAGGAAAGCCCGGCGATGCCGCCCGGCCGCGGCGGCTACCCTCTCTCGACCTGCTGAAGGGCTTCGAAGCTGCCGCGCGGCACCTGTCCTTCACCCGCGCGGCCGAGGAGCTCTTTCTCACCCAGTCGGCGCTGTCGCGGCAGATGCAGGCGCTCGAGGAACAGCTCGGGCTGGCGCTCTTCGAGCGCCGGCACCGCCAGCTGCTGCTCACCGACGCCGGTCAGGTCCTCCATGCCACGGCGAAGTCGGTGCTCGAGGAGATCGCGCAGACCGTCGCCGTGATCCGCCGCGAGCAGGCCAGGCAGCCGCTGACGGTGTCGACGAATCAGCCGTTCGCGTCGCTGTGGCTCATCCCGCGGCTCGCGCATTTCCGCGAGCGCTACCCCGACATCGACGTCTACATCTCCGCCGACAACCGCGTGGTCGACCTCGAGCGCGAAGGCATCGATCTGGCAGTGCGCTATTGCGGCGAAGCGAGCGTTCCGCCCGGCTCGCTGCGGCTCTTCGGCGAGCGCCTCGTGCCCGTGTGCAGCCCCGCGCTCGCGAGCGACCGCTCGCGCCCGCTCAAGCGCCCGGAGGACCTCGCGCATCACGTCCTGCTGCACATCGACGACGAGCGCGGTCGGTTGCCGTGGCTCAACTGGTCGGCCTGGCTGGCGGCGAACGGCGTCGGGCCCTTCTCGTCCGCCGGGTCGCTGCGCTTTAACCATTTCGACCAGGTGATCCAGGCGGCCATCGACGGGCAGGGTGTCGCTCTCGGTCGCGAGCCGCTGGTCGATCGCCTTCTGCGGCAGCGGAAGCTCGTCGCCCCTTTCCGCGACCGCTACGCCACCCCGCGCGCCTACTACATCGTGCGCTCGGCGCACGCGGCGCTGCGGCCGGAAGCGCAGGCGTTCAGCGACTGGCTGCAGGAAGAGGCGCGCGCCGACGCCGTCGATGCGGCCGCGTCGACTCCCAGGCGCTCCGCCCGTCCGCGCGTGCGCAGGGACCGGTGAGCGCCGACAGAGACTCGTCAGCGAAGACCGCCGCCCACGGTCGCGGCCACGCGGGCCTCGCGCCGTCCCCGTGGATCGTCCGCTTCGCCCCGCTGGTGGCGCCGGGCGGGCGAGTGCTCGATCTCGCCGCCGGTTACGGGCGGCATGCACGGTTCTTCGCGGGGCGGGGCGCGCAGGTCGTGGCGGTCGATCGCGACGCCGCGGCGCTCGCCACGCTCGCAGGGTCGCCGCGGATCGAGACCCGAGTGGCCGATGTCGAGGATGGCGCGTGGCCGTTTCCCGGCGAGCGCTTCGACGCAATCGTCGTCGTGAACTATCTGCACCGCGCGCTCTTCACGCATCTCCTCGCCGCGCTCGCGGGCGACGGCGTGCTGCTCTACGAGACCTTCGCGCTCGGCAATGCGGCTTACGGCAAGCCGTCGAATCCGGCATTTCTGCTCGAGCCGGGCGAATTGCTCGAGATCGCACGCCAGCGCCTCGTCGTCGTCGCATTCGAGCAGGGCCACGTCGACGGCGAGCGGGCGGCGGTCATCCAGCGATTGGCGGCGGTCGCCGCGGGAAGGAGCTGGCCGCCGCGCCTGCCCGGCGATGGATTGGGGTAGAATGCCGCATTTTTCGGGCAGTCGAGGATGCTGAAGGGAAGTCTGGTCGCGATCGTCACGCCGATGCAGGACGGCGGGGCGCTCGATCTGCCCGCGTTCGGCCGCCTGATCGATCGCCATGTCGCGAGCGGCACCGCGGCCATCGTCGCCGTCGGGACGACGGGTGAATCGCCGACCGTCAACGTCGAGGAGCACTGCGCGCTCATCCGCGCCGCGGTGGAAAGCGCCGCCGGCCGCATCCCGGTGATCGCCGGCACGGGCGCCAACGCCACGACCGAAGCCATCGAGCTGACGGCCTACGCCCAGAAAGTGGGCGCGGCCGCCGGCCTGTCGGTCGTGCCGTACTACAACAAGCCGTCGCAGGAAGGTCTCTACCGACACTTCCGCACGATCGCCGAAAAGGTCGACCTGCCGCTCATCGTCTACAACGTCCCCTCGCGGACCGTGGCGGATCTCGCGAACGAAACGGTGCTGCGCCTCGCGCAGGTCCCAGGTGTCGTCGGCATCAAGGATGCGACTGCCGATCTCGCGCGCGGCAGCGAGCTGCTGCGCTCGCTCGCGGCGGCCGGCAAGACGGACTTCGCGGTGTACAGCGGCGACGACTTGAGCGGACTGCCGCTGATGTTCATGGGCGGGCACGGCGTGGTCTCGGTCACCGCCAACGTCGCGCCGCGGCTTATGGCCGAGATGTGCGCGGCCGCGCTGTCCGGCGATCTCGGCAGGGCGCGCTCGCTCAACGACCGGATGCTGCCGCTGCATCGGCGACTGTTCCTGGAGGCGAATCCCATTCCCGTGAAATGGGCGCTGGCCGAGATGGGGTGGATCAAGGGCGAGCTGCGCCTGCCGCTCACGCCGCTCGCCGCTCAACATCACGAAGCCGTGCGCGCTGCGTTGCGCGAAGCCGGCTGCATCTGAAGGAGGTTTCAGCATGTCGCATGCTCCGAATCCCTGCCCGCCGGGCCGCCTCGCGGCCTGGCTCGGCGCGGCTGCGCTCTCGCTCGCTCTCGCCGGCTGCGAATCGACGACGTTCTCGGTAGGCAAGAAGATCGAATACAAGTCGGCGAGCTCCGCCCCGGCGCTGGAAATCCCGCCGGATCTCACCACGCCGGCGTACGACGACCGGTACCTCGCATCTACCGCGTCGGGAGCGGCCGCCGCGAAGGCGACCGGCAAGCCGAGCGAGGTCCTGCCGATCAACGGCGAGGCGAAGGTGATGCGCGCCGGCACGGAACGCTGGCTGGTGGTGAAGACGACGCCCGACGCGGCATGGAGCGTGCTGCGCGATTTCTGGGCGCAGAACGGCTTCGCCATCGCGATCGACCAGCCCACGCTGGGGATCATGGAAACCGACTGGGCGGAGAACAAGGCCGACGCGCCCATGAGCTGGCTCACCAAGTACACCAGCCAGTACCTCGATTTCCTCAGCGATACCTATCGGCGCGACAAGTTCCGCACGCGCATCGAGCGCGGCAGCGAGCCAGGCACCGTCGAGATCTACATCACGCACTACGGCGCGGCGCAGATGCCGACGAAGACCAAGCAAGCCTCGCCGGAAGACTGGCAGTGGCAGGCGACGCCGCCGAACCCCGAGCTGGAGGCGGAGTTCCTGTCGCGGCTGATGGTGAAATTCGGAACGCCGGCCAATGCCGCGACGACGGCGGTGGCTTCGGCGGCGTCCAGCGCGCCGAGGGCGCACATCGAGAAGGACAAGGACGGTGCGAGCCGGCTGGTCGTCGACGACGCCTTCGATCGCGCCTGGCGGCGCGTGGGCCTCGCGCTCGATCGCACCGGGTTCACAGTGGTCGACCGGGACCGCTCGCAGGGACTGTACTACGTGCGCTACGCCAACCCGGACACCGAGGCCGGCAAGCAGAAGGGCCTGCTCGACAAGCTCAAGTTCTGGAAGCCCGACGACAAGGACAAGCCCGAGCAGTATCGCGTGGTCGTGACTCAGGCCGATCCGAACAGCGTCGTCACCGTGCAGGACCCGAAGGGCGCGGCCGACCGGTCGGCCAACGGCGACAAGATTCTCGCGCTTCTGCAGGACCAGCTGAAGTGATCGCGGGCGGCGCGCGCGCTTCGACTCCGGTCTAGGCTCGCCATGCGCTTCGCGTCGCTCGGCAGCGGGAGCGAGGGCAACGGCTTGCTGGTCGAGGCCGGGCGCACGCGGGTCCTGATCGACTGCGGCTTCGGGCTGCGCGACGCGATCGAGAGGCTCGAGCGCCTCGACGTCGAGCCCGAGAGCATCACCGCGATCCTGGTGACCCACGAGCACGGCGATCACATCGGCGGCGTGGCGGCCTTCGCGCTGCGCTTCGAGACTCCGGTGTGGCTCACCTTCGGCACGCTCTCGGTGGTTTCCGAGCGCTTCGCCGAGCTGCCCTGCGTCCGCGGCTTCGACAGCCACGACCGGTTCGCGATCGACGGGGTCGAGGTGCATCCGTTCCCCGTGCCGCACGACGCCCGCGAGCCGGTACAGTTCGTGTGTTCCGACGGGCAGCGGCGGCTGGGCGTGCTGACCGATCTCGGAGCGTCCACCGCGCACGTCGAGGCGAGCCTCTCGGGCTGCGATGCGCTGGTGCTCGAATGCAACCACGATCGCGATCTGCTCGCGAGCGGCGACTACCCCGAGCCGCTCAAGCGCCGGATCGCGAGCAAGTTCGGCCACCTGGACAACGCCACGGCGGCGGGCTTGCTGTCGCGCATCGACGCCTCCCGCCTGAAGCACCTGATCGCCGCGCACCTTTCGCGCGAGAACAATCGCCCCGAGCTCGCGCGTACCGCGCTCGCGAGCGCGCTCAACTGCGAGAGCCACTGGATCGGAGTGGCGGACCAGGAGCGGGGCTTCGGCTGGCGGGAATTCGTCTGACAGAGGAAACCATGGAGAAGCGCAAGGAGCTCTACCGCGGCAAGGCCAAGACGGTGTACGCCACCGACGATCCCAACGTGCTGGTGATGCACTACCGCGACGACGTGTCGGCGTTCGACGGAGCGAAGCTCGCCCAGCTCGCGCTCAAGGGCGAGACCAACAACAAGTTCAACGCCTTCATCATGGGCAGGCTCGCGGCCGCCGGCGTGCCGACGCACTTCCTCAAAGTGCTGAACGAGCGCGAATCGCTGGTCAAGGCGATGCGCATGATTCCCATCGAGTGCGTCGTGCGCAACATCTGCGCCGGCTCGATGGCCAAGCGCTACGGCATAGAGGAGGGAACGCGGCTGCCGGAGCCGATCTTCGAGTTCTTCCTGAAGAGCGATCCGCTGCACGATCCGCTGGTCAACGACGACCACATCCGCGTGCTGGGCTGGGGCACCGCGAAGGAGATCGACGAGATGCGCTCGCTCACGCACAAGGTGAACGGCGTGCTCAAGCCGCTCTTCGCGAAGGGCGGGATGGACCTCGTGGATTACAAGCTGGAGTTCGGGCACCCGAAGGACGATCCGAACGGCGCGCTCGTCCTGGGCGACGAGTTCACGCCTGACGGCTGCCGCCTCTGGGACCACTCGACCCACGACAAGATGGACAAGGATCGCTTCCGCCGAGATCTCGGGGACGTGATCGAGAAGTACCGCGAGGTTGCGCAGCGGATCGGCGCGCCGATGTAGCGGGACGCCGCGTCCGGCAACAAAAAGCCGGCCCGCGGGCCGGCTTTTTGTTCGTATCGAGCCGCTTACTTCTTGGTGGTGTCCGGCGCCGCCGCCTTCATCGAGTCGCCGGGGCTCTTCATCGCGTCACCGGAGGACTTCATCGCGTCGCTCGTCGTCGCCTTCGTCGCGTCGACGGCTGCCGATCCGGCGGCCTTGGCCGCGTCGGTGGCCGACGCGCCGGCCTGCATGGCCGCCGTCCCTGCATCCTTCGCCGCGGTCGCGGCCTTGTCCGCCGCATCTTTCGCCGCCGCGGCGGCCTTGTCTGCGGCCGCCTTGGCCGCGTCCGCCGCCTGCTTGTTGTCGCTGCACCCCACGACCGCGAGGCCGAGGGCGGCGACCAAAAAGAGAGACCTGTTCATCATCATCGTTTCCCTTGATCGATTATGGAATGAAAACCTCGTCCGGAAGACTTGAATCCGTTGCTCGGCCCGTACATTGCGAGCGCTGGTCGGCAAATCGCGGTAACCGTGCGACGATGCTCTGCGCGTATGCTCCCCACCCCCGTCCGCCGACTCGGCAATTGTACGCTACGCGAGGCGGCGGCGCGACCGCGCGCCCGCGAAGGCTTGCGCTCCGGGGCGCTACGTCGAGTCAAAGCCCGAGAACGGTCGCGTTGACGCCAGGCTCGCCGGTCGCCCAGATCTCCTCGTAGCGCAGCGCGAGCGGCCGCGTGTGTTCCGGCTGATTGATCCCCATCGCCGCACGCGGCTGTTCGAAGTGGAAGCGGTGCAGATAATGGAGATCGTCGACGAGGAGGAGCGGATCGGAGGCATGCCTCGCTTCGGGACCGGTGCGATAGATCGTGACGGCCTCGCTGTAGCTGCGCAGCAGGCCGAGGAGCCGCGGGCACGACGACTCGAGGTAGTCGGTCTCGTGCACGATGACGTCGAGCCTGCGCCCCCGCGCTCCGCGCAGGAACGAGCCGAGCCGCTCCGCGCGCTGCGGGCGGTTCCAGCCCATCTGCGAAAGGTCCTGGTCGAACACGCGGATGCGGCGCTGCGCGAGCCCGATCAGCTCGTCGATCGCGGCGGCCTGGGCCGCGATCGAGTCGAGCGCGACCGTTCGCGGCTCGGGTGCGGCGGCAGGGACGGCGTTATCGGAACTGGACGAAGCCATCGCGGTACCATCGATAGAGGATCCTCGCGGCGACGGGCTCGATCCGGCCCGGCGCCAGCGCGCGCGCATTCGCGAGACGCCGCAGCGTGGGCCGCGCTTTCGGGGGCGCTGCGAGCGCCTCGCCGTTGACGTACAGGCGGCTCGCGTCGTAGAGCAGCTGCGTGCGGCCGTCCAGGCGGAGGCCGGCTCGCGCCGCGCGGCGGGCGAAGCCAGTCGCCGACAGCGCGCGCTGCGGGCGCGCGAACGCGACCGACGGCTTGGGCTCCGTCAGATACGCGCCGAGAAAGCGCCCGACTGCGCGCTCGTTCCAGGCGAGCCGCGACAGCGTATCGGCCGCGTAGTCGCGTAGCTCCCGGCCGATGCGCGCCGGCGTCGTCGAACGCACGAGATCCGGATCGTGGTAGCGACCCTCCAGTGCCGTGCGGTCGCGAAGCCAGTCGAGAAAGCCGGTGGCGAGCTCCTGCGCGGACGGCGCGCGGAAGCCGATCGAATAGGTCGTGCAGGCGTCCAGCGCGACACCGTCGTGGGCGACGTCGGGCGGAAGATAGAGCATGTCGCCGGGCGCGAGCACGCATTCGTGCTCCGGCCTGAAGCGCGCGAGGACCTTGAGCGGCAGGCCGGGCTTGAGCGCGCGATCGCGCTGCCGGCCGATGCGCCAGCGCCGGCGGCCCTCGCCCTGCAGCAAGAACACGTCGTAGGAATCGAAATGCGGACCAACCCCGCCGCCGGGGGCCGCGTAGCTCACCATGAGATCGTCGAGGCGCGCATAGGGAAGGAACGAGAACCGCCGCAGCAGCGCGTCGGCCGCGGCGACGTGGAGGTTGACGCCCTGCACGAGCAGCGTCCAGTTCCTTCCGGGAAGCCCGCGCAGCTCGGCGCGCCGGAACGGACCGTGCGCGAGCGTCCAGCGGCCGCGCTCGCGCAACACCAGCCGCGACTCCACGTCGTCGCGCGCCGCGAGGGCGGCGAGCTCGTCCCAGGATAGGAGCCCGCTGAAGCCCGGAAGCGCGCGGCGGATGAGCAGCGGGCGCTTCTGCCAGTACCGGGAGATGAACCGCGTCGCGGTGCCGCCGTCGAGGAGCGCTCGTGGCATCGGCCGATTATAGCCGGCGCGCTGCGGGGCGATCGTCGCTCTGGCCGGGAGTACAATGCAATGCCCCGTCGCCGAACGAAGACCAAACGAAGCGGCGCCGCCAGGCCAACCGGAGTCCGAACGTGCGGATCGCAGACGACACCGTCGTGACGCTCAGCTACAAGCTTTACGCTGCGACGGGCGAGCTGATCGAGGAAGCCCCCGAGATCACCTACCTTCACGGCGGCCATCACGGCATCTTTCCCAAGATCGAGAGCGCGCTCCAGGAGAAGAATCCCGGAGACTCGTGCTCGGTCACACTCGAGCCGGAGGATGCCTTCGGCGAGTACGACGCGGAGCTCGTTCGCGTCGAGGCGCAGGACCGCTTCCCGGAGAGCGTCAAGATCGGCATGCAATTCGAGGAAGCGACGGACCAGGAAGACGAAACCCGCGTGTTCACCGTCACCGATATCGCCTCGGGGAAAGTCGTCGTCGACGGCAACCATCCGCTGGCCGGACAGCGGCTGCGCTTCGACTGCACCATCGTCGGC
>Ga0335077_10001413_pt1 | contig 28426 bp, 18 predicted proteins | sample Lox_Sample_31_FD_207151 | JGI IMG/M metagenome (GOLD analysis project Ga0335077, IMG submission 207151) | Soil microbial communities from Loxahatchee National Wildlife Refuge, Florida, United States - Lox_Sample_3.1 | ecosystem: Environmental > Terrestrial > Soil > Wetlands | place: USA... | reverse complement strand
GCCTGCTAGGGGCGTTCGCGGCAATCGCGTTTCTTCTCGCTGCGGTCGGCATCCACGGGCTGCTGTCGTTCGCCGTGTCGCAGCGCTCCCAGGAGATTGGTGTACGGATCGCTCTGGGAGCCCAGTCAGGTGATATTCTGACGATGGTGCTGCGGCAGGGAATGCTGCTGTCGGCGGCCGGGCTGCTATCGGGCGTGGCTCTGGCTTATGCGGCGGGCCACGCCATGCAGTCGCTTCTGGCCGGCGTCAAGCCCGCGGACACCGTCACCTTCGCGAGTGCCGTGGGGCTGTGCCTGGCGATGTCGCTCGTGGGCAGCCTCTTGCCCGCCCTCCGCGCAGTTCGCGTAGACCCCCTGGCGGTAATTCGCAGCGAGTAGGCGCTCTAGTCGGCCGCGCTTCACTTAATCCCCACCACCATCGAATCCGGTCCAACCAGATGTTCCACTCGCGTCTCGCGGAAGCCCACTTCCCTCATCCAGTGCATGCAGTCCGCTCCGGTGTAGTCGAATCCCCCGGGTGTTTCGATGAGCATGTTGAGGCTCATCAGCAGGCCGAAAGCATTTTTCGACCGGTCGTCGTCGATGATGCTTTCATAGACAATCAACGCGCCGCCCTCCGGCAGAGCTTCGTGCGCCTTTCGAATCAGGAATCTCTTTTCGTCGAGATTCCAGTCGTGCAGGATATGACCCATGGTGATGGCGTCGGCCGCCGGCAACGGTTCCCGGAAAAAATTCCCCTCGCGAAATTCCACTCGCGACGACAGACCGTTTTGCCCGACGTAGTCTTCAAAAATAGGAGCCACCTCTGCCAGATCAAACCCAATTCCTGAGATGTGAGGATTCGCCAGCGCGATCTGCACGATGAGGTCTCCCTGCGCGGTCCCGATATCCGCCGCCGTTTTGTATTTCTTCCAGGGGAATTGGGCTGCTATGGCCCGATTGGCGCCGCGGCTGATTCCGGTCATCGCGCCTAGGAATTCTTTCAGCCTGGCGGGCTCGGCATACAGCGTGGTGAAGGGATTGGCGCCGCCACCCGCGGTTTCATTCTGTTGCTCCCCGGTCCGCAATGCAACCGTCAGACGGTTCCAGTGACCAAAAAGGCGGTGATTGGCCATCTCGAGAATCCCGCCGACGTAGGAAGGCTTGTGCTTGTCGAGGAAGTGATCCGTCGATGGCGTGTTGTAGTACTTGCTGTCCCGGCGCTCCAAAAAGCCCAACGCCACCAGTGCATCCAGAAAGTCACGAGCCGAACGCGGATGCAGCCCCAGCCGGCCTTGTAGAGCGTGCAAATCCTCAGGGTGCCTCGCCAACTCCGTAAAAACCTCCATCTCGACGGCGCTTAGCAGGGTCTTCGAGGCCCAGAAACCCAGGCCGACTTGCATGATGTGGTCCAGTCGCGGTTCGCTCATCGCAACAGCTTATCGCAAGACATGTCGTGATGCCGCGGGTTCCTGCCAGCAGCGATAGTAGGGCAGATCCCGGAGCCACGCGGGTCCCCCAAAGGACCCGGCTCAATGCCGAGATGGCCCTTATTGCTGGGCGCTCTTGTCCGGCGACGGTGCCGCACTCGCCGACAGCTCCGACTTCTTATACTTCGGCTCGCTCACGTACCCCGTGACCTCGTCCTTGCGAACCTGGTTCACCACCAGTTCCACCGGCTGTGGGCGGTCGGAAAGTGTAATCCAGACCGGCTCGAGCATATTGACGTTTTTCTTGTCGAGTTGGTTGTCATCCACCATCAATGCCAGGTTGTAATTCTTGTGCTTCAGGTTGACCTTGCGCAGCGAGACACTGATCGGTCCCACGCGCTGGAAGGCCTTGGACTTGTCTAAATGAAACTCGTAGTAATTGCGCTCGCCCCGCTTCTGAAGAACCACAACTTCGTCATGCGTGCGCGCGATCGACGAGTTCAGTTCGTCACGCGTATGCGTGATCGTCCCATTCAGCTCATCGCGAGTGGAGTTCAGCCTGCCATCGAGTTCGGCGCGGTTTTTTTCCATCTCCTCACGCGTGCTCGCCAATTGCTTCTGTTGATCCGAGAGTTGCCCTTGCACCTGGTTCCAGCGAGGGTCATCGGGCGGCGGCTGATGCGCTACAACCCGGTGCGCCGGCTTCTTGTGGGGCCTTGCCGCCATGGCTGACGGCCGCGGCGATGCGGGTTCAGTCACCGTCGCAGGCACGGGTTGCGCAGCAGACAACGCATTCAGTTTCTCCGTGAGCGCCTGCAACTGGCCTTGAACCTGAGTCAGATTGGCGGTGAGCGCCTGATTGTCTGTGGCCAGCTGTTGCGACTGCCTGTGCTCCCTGACGAAATAAAACGTGCTGATGCCCGCGATACCGCATAGCGCGATCAGCAATAGCATCACGCCCGTCCGGGCGATCGGCGGTGAATTTTGGATTGGCGTTTCCATGTGAGAAACCTCCCAGGTCTCAGAGTAGATATCCCGGAGAAGCAAGTCATCTGCCAAGCCGTGGAGGCGAGGAAGTGACTGATAACTTTACAGGTTTCCGTTCGATATCAACGCAAGGATTTCCCAAATAAGGTGGCAAAAATTACACTGCCAGGGACTTCTCCGCCGCGTCCAACGGTGTCACCGGATCCATCACCAGCCAGAAGAAGCTGCCGCAGAAATACACCGCGGCAGAGACGTAGAACGCTGCATCCCAATTGTTGTGCGTCCAGTAAAGGATCAGGCCGATGGCAGTCGGCGAGACCGCGCCACCGAAGTTCCCCAGCATGTTCATGGCGCCGGAGAGCGTTCCGGCATACTTGCCCCCCACGTCCATGCACGAACCCCAGGAGCCCGGCATTACCAAGTCGTTGCAGAAACTGGCGAGACCCATCACCACCATGGTGGCGACCGGGTTCGGCATGTGAATGGAGACGACCAGAAGCAGACTGGCGCCCGTGAATCCCAGACAGGCCATCACCTTCCGCGTGCGCGCCACACTCCCAAGACTTCTGGCCAAGGGAGCCGAAATCAGGCCGCAGAAGAGTGACCCCAGGCCTCCCAAAAACAGGGGCAGCACGCTCAGCACCGCACTCTTGCCGATGGTCACTCCCCGCGATTTCTGCAGATACGTGGGCAGCCAGGTGACGTAGAAATACCATCCGTAGGAAAGGCAGAAGTACTGTGCGCACAGCAGCCAGGTAGTGCGGGAGCGCGCGAGCTTGGCCCACGGCACATGAGCGTGCGAAACCGCCAGCTCCCGGTTGGGGCGCAAGAGCTCCAGCTCGGCGGCGTTAACCTTTTTGTTCTGGCGCGGATCATCGTGGAACCAACGGTAAAAGAAAATCGCCCACACCAGGCCGATGATTCCGAACACCATAAACGTATGGCGCCAAGTCATGAACTGAAAGATCAGATACGCCAGCAGCGGTGTGAAAGCCCCGCCCCAGCGCGCGCTCAGCCATAGGATGCCCTGCGCCCGCACGCGCTCGGCGCGCGGCAGCCAGATCGTAAACGCCTTCGTCAGATTAGGGAAGCAGCCCGCTTCGCCAGCGCCAAACAGCGTCTGCGTCGCAAACAGCGAGGCGAAGTTCCAGGTGACGCCCGTGAACGCAATGAACGCCGACCACCAAATGACGATCCGCATCAGCACCTTGCGCGGACCCATCCAGTCTCCCAGGAAGCCGCTGGGGATTTCAAACAGCGCGTAGGCCGTGACGAACGCCGAAAAGGCCATGCCCATCTGCACCTGCGTCAGTCCGAGATCGCGCGAAACCTGCGGCGCCGCGAACGACATGGCCACCCGGTCGATATAGGTGATCACCGCCAGCGTCACGGCGAATACAATCACCCAGTAGCGTACGTGAGTCGGCTGTTCCGCGATGCGGGCTTGTTCCCCCACCTGCGTGGCCATAGCTTGGACATCACAACACGCCGGGGCGGGCATTGCAAGTTGCCTGGCGCCGATTGCCATTGCAAACGCGCGATACTTGATTCTCTGTGGATTTCCGTATTGTCGAGGAAAATCTGCGCGAATCTTTCCGCGTGCTGGCGGCGTCGCGGTCCACCGGCGTTGTCCGCGAAGCGCCTGGCGTAAGCATCGCATCCGCCGGGGTGACCTTTCAAATGTTCAACGCGGCGTTCTTGTCGGCGCCGGTGGTTGGCGAACGTGAGCTCGACCGCCGCATCGCTACGGCACGCGTGCACTTCGACGCGCGCCAGCAGGCGTGGTCGTACTGGATCTGCGAGGATTGGCTCGACAAGAAAGCGCGCCGCTCGGTGGCCCCTGCGTTCAAGAGGCACGGGCTTCACTTGGCCACGGTTCTACCGGGCATGGTGGCTCACAAGCTCGCCGCCCCCGTGCGTCCGCTGCCGGAACTGGAAGTCCGCGTTGTGGGTGATCGAAAGACCTGGGCGCATTTCTGTCAGATTGGCGCTCTTTGCTTTAACGTGCCGCTCGGCTGGTTTCAGGAAGTTTTCGACGATCGACGGGTCTGGGAGACGAGTTTCAAAGCCTATGTCGGTTACTCGCTGGGTCAGCCGGTCTCGACCGCGGGCATCGTGGTCGCAGCGGGCGTAGTGGGCGTCTATAACGTAGCCACCGTCCCCGGCCAGCAAAAACGCGGCTTTGGTGAGGCCGTGATGCGCCATGCGCTCGCACTCGCCCGCGAACAACATGGCGCCGAGCGCTCCGTTTTACAATCCACCACACAAGGGTTTCAGTTGTACCGGCGCATGGGTTACTCGGCAGTGACCAACGTGGCCGTGTACACCTCTTGAGTAACACCCGCAAGTGGGTATAATTGATGACTCTCTGCGGGATCATGCTCGGCAAAACCATAGCACACTACAAAATCATCGATAAGCTCGGCGCGGGCGGGATGGGCGAGGTATATCGCGCGCGAGACGAACGCCTCGGGCGTGATGTGGCCATCAAGGTCCTCCCCGAGTCATTTGCCAGGGATCCCGATCGCTTGCGGCGCTTCGAGCAGGAAGCGCGCGCCGCGGGCCAGCTCAACCGTCCCAACATCGTCATCGTTCACGATTTCGGCATGCACGATGGGGCGCCTTACGTTGTTCAGGAACTGTTGGAAGGCAAGACCCTGCGGGAGAAGATGAAGGACGGAGCGATCTCTCCGCGCCGCGCGGCCGAGTACGGCATCCAGATCGCGAATGGGCTCGCCGCCGCCCATGAAAAAGGCATCATTCATCGTGATCTGAAGCCCGAGAACATCTTCGTGACCAAGGACGGCCGCGTCAAGATTCTCGATTTCGGCTTGGCTAAGCTGACGCAGCAGGAAGAGGCGCCGCCCGACGTGACCAGCGCGCCAACCAGGGCGGCTCTCACCGAGCCGGGAATGGTGATGGGGACGGTAGGATACATGTCCCCGGAGCAAGTGCGCGGGCAGCCGGCGGATGCGCGCTCGGACATCTTCGCTTTTGGAACCATCCTCTACGAGATGCTTTCGGGGCAGCGCGCTTTCCTGCGTGACTCGGGTCCGGAATCGCTGACGGCCATTCTCAAGGAAGATCCACCCGAGTTCAGCGGGTCTGGTCATGGCTTCCCGCCCGGTCTCGAGCGCATCACTCGCAAGTGTCTTGAAAAATCTCCTGAGCAGCGTTTCCAATCGGCCAGTGACCTGGCCTTCGCCATCGAAGCTTTTGCCGGGGTCGCGATGTCAAAAGCCGTGGAGGCCCCGGTCCAGGCGCGCACGAAAAGACTCACGGGGATCGTCGTGGCTGGTGTTTTCCTGGTCATCGTGGCGGCGCTCGTGGGATGGCTGGCGGTCCGCAAGACTCCGGCAGCCAGCGTCCCTGTGTTTCGGCGTATGAGTTTCCGGCGCGGAACCATTTACTCGGCGCGTTTCACTCCCGACGGCAAATCAGTGATCTACGCCGCCGAATGGGAAGGCAACCCTCTGCAGTTGTTTTCCAGTCAGGTTGAATTGGCCGAATCCCGCCCGTTTGACTTGCCACGCGCTTATCTGCTCGCTGTTTCCGTCTCGGGAGAGATGGCCCTTTTGCTCGAGCCCACGATGCTGACTCATGGCGCCGCCCGCGGCACTCTGGCGCGAGCGCCGCAGGGCGGAGGAGCGCCGCGCGCCCTGCTGAAAGACGTGCTCTGGGCTGACTGGTCGCCGGACGGAAAAGAACTCGCCGTCGTGCGCGCGGTGGGCACCACCAATCGTCTGGAATTCCCCATCGGCAAGGTGCTTGTGGAAACGGGTGGCTGGATCAGTCATCCCAGAATCTCGCCCAAGGGCGACAAGATCGCCTTCCTCAATCATCCGGTTTGGCCGGACGACCGCGGCTCCGTCGATGTCGTCGACCTGTCGGGGAAAAAGCAAGTGCTTTCTCCCGGCTGGGAAAGTGAAGAGGGGGTGGCTTGGTCTCCTGACGGGAACGAAGTTTGGTTCGCAGCCATCAAGTTCGGTCTGGCCCACGCCTTGTATGCTGTCTCGCTCTCCGGCAAGGAGCGATTGGTCGAGCGAATCGCCGGAGGACTCACGCTGATGGATATCTCCCGCGACGGGCGAGTCCTGATCACGCGGGACGACGAGCGTTATGGAATCATGGCGCGTGCCGAGGGAGAGAGCAAAGAACGGGACCTTTCGTGGCTTGACTATTCAGACCCGGGCGACCTTTCGCCCGACGGCAAGTGGCTGCTTTTCGATGAGGAGGGTGATGGCGGCGGCCCCAATTATTCCATTTTCATGCGGAAAACTGACGGCTCACCGCCTGCCCGCTTGGGCGAAGGCCTGGGCATGGGACTTTCGCCGGACGGCAACTGGGCCATTTCCGTCCTTCCCACTACTCCCTCCCAAATCGTTCTGCTTCCGACCGGTCCCGGAAGCCCAAAGAAGGTAAACCGGTTCAACATAGATGACTACGGTGTTGCGGATTTCTTCCCGGACGGCAAGCGGATTCTTTTTACCGGAACGGAAGGCGGGCGCCCGATGCGCGACTATGTGCAGGACATTGACGGTGGCAAGCCCAGGCCAATTACACCCGAAGGAATCATCTCCGTCTGGCACACGCACCCACTTTCGCCGGATGGAAAATCGGTCATCGCGCTCGATCCGGACGGGAAACTTTACATTTATCCGACCGAGGGCGAAGGGCGCCAGCCTGCCCTCGGCACTGTGGCCGGTGACGTTCCAATTCGCTGGTGCGCTGACGGGCATTCGATTTTCGCGGCGCAAGGCGGAGAGATTCCAGCCAAAGTCTATCGCGTGGACTTCACTAACCAGAGCCGGAAAATCGTATACGAACTCTCCGTTCCGGATCGTACCGGGCTGACCGGAATTCGCTACATCCAGATGACGCCGGACGGGAAGTCATACGCGTACACATTCAGCCGTTTCCTCACCGAACTCTACCTGATTGAGGATCTGAAATAGGCTCGCGGTTACCCGCGGCGAACAATTAGTTACCATACGAAGTACCGAGAGGTCTCCACATGCGTCGCACACTGCTTGCTGTGCTCTGGCCGGCAACGTTCCTCCTGTTCAGCCAGGAGACAAATGCACCACACCAGCCGCCAGTAACGCCGCGGCACGACGTCACCGAAGTTCTGCACGGCGTGACCGTCACCGATCCTTACCGGTGGCTGGAAGACCAAAACAGTCCTGAGACGCGAACGTGGATCGACGCTCAGAATGCCTACACCCATGCGTTCCTGGACCGGTTGCCGGGACGGAGCGCAATCGAAAGACGCCTGACGCAGTTGCAGAGGGTGGAAGTTATCCAATTACCCACCGAGCGCGCAGGACGTTTCTTCTTTCGGAAGCGTTCTCCGGACCAGGAGCAAGCGGTGATCTACTTGCGGCAGGGCGAAGGTGGCGCCGACCAGGTGCTGATCGACCCGAACCCCATGAGCGTGGATCATTCCACCAACGCCGAAATTGCTGACGTTTCGAAAGACGGGAGGATTTTGGCCTATTTGCTCCGACTGGGTGGCAAAGACGAATCGGAGGTTCGTCTTTTCGATGTCGACGCGCGACAAGACCTGGCGGATCGCTTGCCGCCCGCCACTTACTTCGACGTGACGTTCCTTCCGGATCGGAGCGGGTTCTATTACTCGACAATGATAGACGACGGGCCGCGGGTTCGCTTCCACCGGATGGGAACCCAGACCAGCACGGATCAAGAAGTATTCGGCAAGGGCTATGCAAAAGAGGCGATTGTAATCGGCGATCCGACCGAAGACGGACGCCACTTGATCGTTCAAGTGCTGCACGGATCGGCAGCCGATAAAGTGGAAATCTGGACGCAGGATCTGGCGAAGAAGGGGCCACTCGAGCTGCTCACCAAAGGAATCGATGCCAGATTTTTCGCTTTCCCGGGCGGCAGCCAACTCTTTCTGCAGACCAACTGGAAGGCGCCGCGCGGAAGGGTGCTGGCAGTGGATTTCGCCAACCCGGTGCGCGACCGCTGGCGCGAAATCATTCCGGAGAGCGATGCCACGCTCGACAGCATGACCGTGGCCGGCGGCAAGATCCTAGTGAGCTACGTGAAGAACGTGAGTTCGGTGGTGAAGATTTTCCAACCCGACGGGAAACCCGCGGGTGAAGTGGCATTCCCGTCGCTCGGCTCCACAGAAGGCATTCAATCGAGGTGGGAAAATCACAACGCCTTTATCGGATACTCCTCGTTTGCGGTTCCGTACGAGATTTACCGCTACGATGTCTCGACAGGCAAGCAGTCTGTGTGGGCGCAAACGAAAGTTCCGGTAGACAGCAAGAACTTCGAGGTGGAACAGGTGTGGTTCCCGTCGAAAGACGGAACGCGGATCCCGATGTTCCTGATCCACGGCAAGGGCGTGAAACTTGACGGCTCGAATCCGACGCTGCTCACCGGTTACGGCGGTTTCGTGGTCAGCCTCACACCGAGCTTCTCGCCGGATGCGATTCTGTGGGCGGAGCACGGGGGTATTTTCGCCCAGGTGAACCTTCGCGGCGGCGGCGAATTCGGGGAGGCGTGGCATCTCGCCGGGATTCTGGAAAAGAAGCAGAATGTTTTCGACGATTTCATCGCCGCCTCGGAATGGCTGATCCACAACAAATACACGCAGCCCGCGAAGCTGGCGATTTTCGGCGGGAGCAACGGCGGCTTGCTGGTGGGAGCCGCTCTGACCCAGCGGCCGGATCTATATCGCGCCGTGGTCTGCTGGCATCCTCTGCTGGATATGTTGCGCTATGACCAGTTCATGGAAGCTCAGTTCTGGGTATCGGAATACGGGTCAGCCAAAGATCCGAGACAGTTTCAATGGCTGGACGCTTACTCGCCGTACCAGCACGTGAAACCGGGAACGAAGTATCCGGCGGTGTTGTTTATGACCGGAGACGGAGACACGCGCGTGGCTCCTCTGCACGCGCGAAAAATGGCGGCCTTGCTACAGGCGAGCACGGGCTCGGACCAACCGGTGCTGCTGCGCTACGAACTGACGGCAGGCCATTCGGGCGGGCGCTCCGTCACGCAGAGTATTGGCGACGGCACCGACATGTTCAGTTTTCTGTTCTCGCAGTTGGCGATGAGCCCCTAGAAAGCAGGCGACGCGAGCGCCCCTACATCCGAATCCATCTCCCGAGCCGGTGCGGCACCCGTGCCGATGTCTTCGGCCAGGATAATGGCCTCGGCGAGGTCGCGCATGGGCCGGCGCAACCGGCGGCTCTCACCGCGCAGCCGGAGGTAGGCTTCCTCTTCGGTGAGATTGTATTTCGACTGCAGGATCCCTTTGGCTCGTTCCACCAGCTTTCGGGCTTCCAACTGCCGCTTCATTTCGAGCGTTTCTTCCTGCAGCCGGACGTTCTCCTCAAAAACTCGCCACCTCGCGATGGCGCCGCCCATCTGCTCGCCCATGAAGGAGAGCAGGGCTACTTGCTCGGGGGTGTGGGCGTGCGGCTTCCTGTGATGAATGTTGATGACGCCAATGACATGGCCACCTGCGATCAGCGGTACCGACAGAAAAGCCTCAAAGGTGTCTTCCACCAGGGCAGGGAAGTTCTTGAAACGTTTGTCCCCGGAAGCCTTTGCGGAAAGCGCAACGACCGATTTATGTTCCGCGACCCAGCCGGTGATCCCTTCACCCAGCTTCATCCGGATACTGCCGATTTCACGGGTGTGCGGCAGTTGTGATGCCCGCAGAACGATCTCTCCCTGCGGTTCCACCAAGTAAACCAGGCATGCGTCGCAGAACGTTACGTCCGCCGTAAGCCGGATTAGCTCCCTCAGCATTTCGTCCAATATCAATCCAGAACTGACAATCTTACTGGTCTGATGTAACAGATCGATCTGTGAATGCATGAGTCCCATGAACGAGCGTAGAGCGGGAAATCCTGTTACGTCCAATAGAAATTTTGTATCGCTGGTATGGGCTGTTCACCGAACAAATCTTAATAGAATCTTTATAAAAAAACCTTCTACACAGGATCTAAACAATCGATTTGGTTTTGAGGCGGGTGTGTCTTAACTTTAACAGTGAGCCGGGCTGTAGACGCCGGCACTTGAGGGGCTGGGTTAGGTACGATCTGCGATCAAATCCCTTGCAGACAATGACTTGCGTGAAATGCCCTGCTGCGTGTGGGCGGTGGTTCGCCCAATAATATGATGGAGTTCGTGAGCCAAAACGCGTCCGAGAGCACGCCCGAAAAGCAGGTCGCTGCGGGCGCCAGGAGTGGATGTGAGCGAACTTCGGACGCGGTCGCATTCCACATCAGCGAAGGGGATGACCATACCATTCGACATATGAGTGTAAGCCAGTGCGACGGGGTCGGCGGGCAAAGGCGGCGCCCAAGGCTTGGTCTGGCAAATCCCGTGGAAGGTGACGACCACGAGGCTGGGAAAAGAATCCGTAGAGGAGATCTCGTTGAGGGTCCGCCAGTTCAGTTCGACTCCGGAATCACGCATCAGGTTCTGGAGTTCCCGTTTCATTTCGTTCACGGAAGGCTCAGAATGCTGGGCGTCGAATTGAAGGATGAGGGTTACCGGGCCCGCCGCGAAAGCGGCACAGGCTGACACAAGAACAGCGAACAGTGCGCAAATAACGGGGCGCATGGGTTGCCTCCAACGTGGAGAACAATAACCGCGCCCTCATTATACTCTCCGGAAACACCGGAGCAAATGGGCCGGAGGGGTCTGCCAGTACTATTTTGGAACCGAATCAAAGCGGGTTTCACCGTTTCAGAAACCAGCACCGCCCACGGCGGCTCCGAGTTGAGTCGCAGCCGCTCCGACCTGCGGCAAGCAAAGCTTAGGGCTTAAAAGCGAGCCCGTTCCCCTCGCTCATTTCCACTTCACAGGAGAAGAAGATGCGTAAGTCGATAAGCCGCCACAGCCGTATTTTATTCCTGCTCAGTCTTTTGCTGCCTACCGCCTGGATGGGCTACTCGCAATCCACAACCTCACTGCGCGGCACCATCACAGACGCCCAGGGCGCCGTGATTCCGGGCGCGGTGGTGACGCTCAGCGACATGGAACGAGGAACGTCGCGGCAGGTGGTGACGGATGCCGTGGGTGACTACGCATTTCTGCAGATGCAGCCGGGCAATTATGCGATCAAAGCGGAGAAGCCCGGTTTCTCAACGGCTACTCGCAGCGGCATCAAGCTGCTGGTGAATACTCCGGCCACGCTCGATCTGCGCCTGGAGATCGGCAACGCGTCGGAAACGGTGAACGTGGTCGCAGAGACGGCGGCCACCAATACCGTCGATGCTTCGGTGGGTAATCCGTTTTCTGAGCGGCAGGTCCGGCAATTGCCGCTCGAGACGCGCAATGTGGTGGAACTGCTCAGTCTGCAACCGGGCGTGACGCCAAGCGGTGAAGTGATGGGAGCGCGGCGCGATCAGAACAACATTACGCTCGATGGCGCGGATGTGAACAACAACCAGAATTCCGGCTTGATGGTGCAGAATAGCAACACGTTCACCGGCGGTTTCCAGGGCTCGAACGCCAACGGCGCGGTGACCAATTCCGGGTTCAACGCGGTGCTGCCAATCCCGCTGGATTCGGTGCAGGAGTTCCGCGTGACCGTGGCCGGCGAGGGGCCAAACCAGGGGAGGTCCTCCGGCGGCCAGGTGGCACTGGTCACTAAGAGTGGATCGAACCAGTTTCACGGCTCGCTCTACGAATTCAATCGCAACACCGACACTGCCGCCAACACGTGGTTCAACAATCGATCCGACGTTCCGCGCGAGCCGCTGGTGCGCAACCAGTTCGGCGCCTCGGCCGGCGGCAAGATCAAGCGCGATCGCCTGTTCTATTTTTTCAACTACGAACAGCGGACCGATGCCAGTGGTGTAGCCACGGCGCGCGCCGTCCCGTCGGATACGATGCGGCAGGGCATTCTCACCTTCAAGCTGGCGGACGGTTCCACGCAGTCGCTCTCGCCGGCGGAAATCCGGCTGGTGGATCCCCTGCATCAGGGCGTCGACGCGAACATGCTCAAAGTGTTGAATTCCTATCCCAACGGTAATGACCCGACTTTCGGCGAGGACGGCGGTCTCAATTTTAGCGGCTTCCGTTTCAACGCGCCAAGTCATCGCGACGACAGGGCCATCGTGGGCAAGATCGACTATCACATCGATGGCGCCGGCAAACATACCGTCAGCGTTCGCGGCACGCTGGCGGATAACACCGACGATCAAATACTGGCGCAGTTTCCAGGCCAGGCGCCTGCTTCAACGTTGCGGGACAACAGCAAGGGCGTTTCGGCGCAGTACACCGCGATCCTGAAGCCGAACGTGGTGAACGTTTTCAATTTTGGATACACGCGCTTCGGCCAGGCGTTTTCTGGCGTCACCGGACCCGCATTGTTCCAGACCGCGCTCGACCCCCTGCAGAATCCGTATGCTCGTCCCCTGGGTCAGCGCTTGCCGACGGTCAACCCCACCGATGACCTCACCTGGATCAAAGGCAAGCACACCATCACCGCGGGAGTTAACTTACGCTTCATTCACAACAACTCGGCGTCCGACGCCAATTCGTTCGCGCGGTATGGGTACGGCGCCACCGAACTGATCGGCCTGGGCGCAGATATCGACAACGCGGTTACGGCTTACATCCAGCAGCGCACTGGTAATCCGAATGCCCAGCTCGCTGACCCCACTTCGGTGGCAAACGGCATGGGCGCGATCCTGGGGATGGTGAACGACAATTTCCACACCGACTTCTTTGACAAAAACGGCAACCCGCTACCGCAGGGAACGCTGCAAGTGCGCACGTTCGTGGAACGCGACTACGCCGCTTATATTGGAGATACTTTCCGAGTGAACCGGGCGCTCACGGTGAATTTCGGTGTCCGGTATGAAAACTTCCGGCCTCCGTATGAGTCGCATGGAATTCAGGTGACATCCACTTATCCGCTCACCTCGTATTTCGCCCAGCGCGATTCCTTGCAGGCGCAGGGGGTACCGCAGAATGCCATGCCCAACGCCATCCTCCAGTGGGGTTTGAACGGCCCGACGAACGGCAAACCCACGTGGTGGACTCCTTTCAACAAAGCCTTTGCGCCGCGCCTGGGACTGGCGTATGCGCCCTCGGACCATAGCGGCCTGATCGGCAAGATGTTTGGCACCGCCGGAGTGTTCCGCGCTGGCGCCGGGATGGCTTACGACCGCTTCGGCAGCGATTTGATCACGCAATATGATCAATACGGTTCCATCGGACTGGCCACGCAATCGAATTTCCCGGATTCCTACAGCTTCTCCACCAGCCCGCGGTTTACGGGCAGCGCTCCGGTGGTGCCGCCGAATGCGGCGGAGACTTTCCCCTTCACGCCGCCCAACATCGCCGCCATTTCGGGCGCGTTCGAAGGGATCTCGCCCAACTTGAAGCCGCCCTATTCGTATCTGCTGAATGCGAGCTTCGCGCGGGCGATTCCCGGCAAGATGATTATCGAGGTCGGATACACCGGGCGCTTGTCGCACAGACTTCTGATGGAAGGCGACGTTTACACGCCGCTGGAGTATTTCAAAGATCCTAAGTCAGGGATCACGTGGGAGCAGAACGCCAACACTGTGCGGAAGCTGTTCGATTCCGGCATCACGCCGGCCATGGTGCAGAAGAACCCGAGCCTGGTGCCTACGCTGCCTTTCGTGGAGGACATCTGGCCCGGCTTGGCCAATGTTGATTTCCCCGGCAGCGCTTCGGCAAACTACTTCAACTGCGTTTACAACGATTACGGCGGGAGCTTCCTCGATTGCCTCCACGCCGTGGACCGCAATACCACCAGCTCGTACGTCAACGGCAAATGCCTGTCCAAGTTTGGGTGCTACACGTTCTTTCCGCTGCAGGGCAGCTCGATGCCTACGTGGATGAATGCCGGCACCGCGGCCTACCACAGCCTCACCGTGGCGTTGCGCCGCCAGTTCAGCACTGGCTTTTCGTTCGACTTCAACTATGCGTGGTCGCATTCCATCGACCTTGGGTCAGCGGCCGAATCCGGCGCCGGACCACAGGGTGCCGCCATTCAGAATATTTTCAACACCAAGGAATTCCGCGGATCTTCCGATTTTGATATGCGCCACAATATCAGCGCGAATTTTCTGTACGAGCTGCCGATCGGCAAAAACAAGATGTTGTTCCGCGACGTGCCGGGATGGGCGAATCAGATTATCGGAGGGTGGCAGGTTTCCAGCGTGATCCGCTACCGTTCGGGATTGCCGTCGACGGTAGCCGGCGACCTGGCCTACAACGCCAACTACTGGCTGAACTCGCTGACCGTGGTCACTCAACCGATTCACACGGGCGTGCAGATCGACCAGAACGGGATTCCGAGCATTTTCGGCAACACGTCGGCATCCAGCTCGTTCGAGGACGAATTTCCAGGACACAGCGGAACGCGCGCGGCCGTGCGCCTGGCGCCGTTCTTCAACACCGATCTCACCCTGGCGAAGTGGTTTAAGCTCCCGTGGGAAGGCCAGCGCGTGCAATTTCGGGCGGAGGCATTCAACGCCTTCAATAACGTGAATTTCACGAACCCGAGCTTGTCGCTGATTTCGCCGCTGACGTTCGGTGAGTTTCAGGGGGTCATGCCGGCGCGTGAGATGCAGTTCGCGCTGCGGTACGAGTTCTAAAGTTTGCGGCACAGAGCCGGAAACAACTGTGACGTTTCTGGCGCGCCCGGAGAGACTCGAACTCCCGACCTACTGGTTCGAAGCCAGCCGCTCTATCCGACTGAGCTACGGGCGCGCTAGGGCTATTATATGCCGGAGGGCTCCGAAAGCAGCCGATAATGCCAGGACTTTACCTGAACAGAATCAACCGTATATGTTCCCAAATCGTGTCGTAAGATCCAAAACCCTGGCGCACCCCGCTGCAGGCGCGGCGCGTAGACGCCTGATTCACAGCATTCTTGAAACGCGACCGGTTTGGTTTCCGAAATGCTCAGTCCAACGCCTAAGCACCGGAGCTTACTATGGCGTCGGATCGTCTGCGAAAACGGCTTGTCTCGGTGAATGCCATCTTCGAAATGCTCACGCTTCGCCGCGCTCAATCGGGCGACCCCCAGTTGGGCGCCGGCATGGAGAAGCGGATTTTGGAAGCTGAGCTTCTGGACCTGGAAAAGGCCACAGTCGCGCAGGAGATGGAGGATGCTGCCGAACGGTCTACCCGAACCGACCTCTAGCGCCTCCTAGAATTCCCTGCCAACTAAGGCGGGCATGTACCTGGTGCGAGACGCTATCATCCGCTAGTCCCCGCTACTTGATTTCTAAAATTTCTTTTTCTTTGTTCCTCGCCGCCTGATCCAGCTTCTGCATGTAGAGGTCGGTCATTTTCTGGATCTCATCGTGGCCGCGCCGGTCTTCGTCCTCGGTGATCTTTTTGTCCTTGAGTAGTTTCTTGACGGCTTCGTTGCCGTCCCGGCGGATGTTGCGGATAGCCACGCGGTGGTCTTCCGCCACGGTGTGGAGGTGTTTCACCAACTCTTTGCGGCGCTCCTCGTTGAGAGGTGGAATCGGGATGCGCACGAGCTTGCCGTCATTGGCCGGATTCAGACCGAGGTCGGAGGCGCGAATGGCTTTCTCGATCGCTCCGATCTGCGATAGATCCCAGGGCTGCACGGTGATGAGCGTTGGCTCGGGTACGTGGAGGTTGGCGAGCTGGTTGATGGGCGTGGGCGTGCCGTAGTAGTCCACGCGGATGTGGTCCAGCAGGCTGACCGACGCCCGGCCTGTCCGGATGCTCGCCATGGCGTGTTGCAGGTCAGTGACGGCTTTCTCCATACGGCTCTTGGCGCTGACTTCAGCATCTTTAACAGATTTGAAAGCTGGCCCCACGGGGGCCGTGTTTTCGGTTTTCATAGACGCTAATGGATCGACGTGCGGATCGTTCCCGCATCGACATACGCATTATACAATGCCCCTCGCTTTTAAGCCTTTGCGTATGCGGAAGTTATTAGTTTGATGTTGGTGGATCGGGCTGGCGGCGCCTCAGCGGAATATCGCGGACACATCCCGCACGATGTGCCTGGCGGTCTGGAACAGGGCTTCGCGAGCGGGTGGGTATCCGACAAACACCCACAGAGCGATCCCCCCAGCAGCCAGCCAGATGAGCGATTTGTCCTTCATCCTATTTGGAGCCTGTCTGATTGTAGCTCCGTTTTTGCGGCTAAACTGTGGGGTCTTATACTGAAGATATTTGGTGAAGGCTCCATTTAGGCCACGCCTGTCAGTCTTTGTGACCGTTTTGGGATGTCTATGCGCCCACTGGGCGCTGGCTCTCAACCGAACGAAAAGCCTTACGCAATACACCCGCACCATCTGGACCCAGGAGCAGGGTCTTCCACAAGACACGATTCGCGCCATCGCGCAGACCACGGACGGCTACCTTTGGCTGGGTACCGACGAGGGGCTGGCGCGATTCGATGGTTACGAATTCGTCATCTTCAACAAAGACCATGGAGATCTGCCCAGTAATTCGATCACTGCGCTGTCCGCCGGCGCCGACGGCAGCTTGTGGATCGGGACAGCCGACGGGCTGACGTGCTACCGCAATAAACGCTTCACTACCTACAAGACCAAAGACGGCTTGCCAGACAATGCCATCACGTCGGTAACGCAAGGACGGTCGGGCGCTGTGTGGAGTGTGGCGGGAACATTTCTGACGCGTTTCGAGGCGGGGAAATTCACCAACTTCCAGTCGGGGACAGAGCTGCCGATTGCGGCCATCCGGATTGCATATGAAGACAGCGAACACAACCTCTGGATCTCGGGCTTTGGCGGTGTGGCGAAGTTGGTCGACGGCAAGTTCGTACCGGCGATCGGCGCAGCGTCGCTCGAGGGCGCCATTGTCAGCTGCATGCTGAGAGATCGCCATGGGGACTTCTGGGTGGGCAGCAGCAAAGGGCTGCTGATGCTGACAACTTCGGGAAAGATCCGAAGGTTCGATAGACGCGATGGGCTTCCGGATCCGTTTGTGCGGTCTCTTTGGGAGGACCGGGACGGCAACTTGTGGGCTGGAACAAACGGCGGACTGAGCCGACTTGTGAACGGCAGGTTTGTCGCCCCCGCCATCGACAGCGGCCACGATCGCGACTGGGTCCGTTCCATCTATGAAGACCGCGAGGGAAATCTGTGGGTGGGGATGAACAGCGGTCTCATCCGGCTTCGTGACGATGTGTTCACGATCTATTCGCGCGGCGAGTCGCTTCCCAGTGACGAGCCCACCGCGGTATATCAGGATCACACAGGGAGAATATGGGTCGGCTTCCACGACAGCGGACTCGGCTTCTTCGGCCAGGGCGGGTTCCACACTTATACGACGCGAGACGGCTTGGCGAGCAACGAGATCTTTTCCATCCGTGAAGATCACAGTGGAGACCTGCTGGTGGCGACACGCGAAGGCCTGAGCCGCATGCATGCCGGCAAGTTCACAACGCACGTGCCGGCGGACCCGCTCGGACGTCAAATTGTGTTTGATGTCCGGGAAGACGCACGAGGGAGCGTTTGGCTGGCGACGGCCGGTGCTTTGAGCGAACTGCGCAACGGACATGTGCGCAAAGTGGTGGATGGCGGCACGCTATTGAACAGCGCCATCGTGGCCCTGTGCGTCCGCCACGATGGAAGCATCTGGGCGGGAACCTATGGGAGAGGCTTGTGGGCCGTGGCCGGCAGCGCCATCCGCCTGTACACCACCGCTGACGGCTTATCGAACGATCAGATTCGTTACCTTCGCGAAGATGAGGACGGTGCTCTGTGGATTGGCACCTTCGGCGGCGGCCTGAATTGCTTGCGCAACGGGCGGTTCTTCCACTACACCTCCAGGGACGGATTGCTCAGCGACAACATTTCGCACATCGAGGATGACGGTGAGGGCTCACTCTGGCTCAGCACGACGCGCGGCATCTGCCGCATTTCCAAACAGCAGCTACTGGAATTTTCGGCAGGAAAGACCGGAAAGCTGGCGCCCGTCAACTACGGCCTGGAAGACGGTTTGCGCAGTGCACAGTGCGCGCCGGGTTATCCGACTTCAGGCGGCGGCTGGCGGACCGCCGATGGCCGCTTGTGGTTTCCCACCACCAGAGGGTTGGCCGTGCTCGATCCCAACGCGCCGAAGAGGCAGCCGGCTCCAGTCGCGGTGCAACTTGTCGAGGTTACAGCGAACGGCGAGTCTGTCGACACCGCGCGGCCGTCCGACCTGACTCCGGGAACCGGCCGCATCCAGATTCATTACACCGGCATCCACCTTACGGCGCCGGATCGCGTGCATTACTCCTACATGCTGGAAGGCCTGGATCACGATTGGGTGCAGGCCGGGGCGCGCCGGCTGATCAATTACAACAGTCTGCGCCACGGGAATTATCGCTTCATCGTGAAAGCGGAGATCGAGGGAGGGCCGGCGAGCGAAGCAGTGTACACTTTCCGCCTGCTGCCGCATTTCTACGAAACCGTCTGGTTCCGGTGTTTCGTGGCATTGTTGCTTACGGCGAGCGGGTGGGCGGCGTTTCGCCTGCGCGTGCGGCAGATTCGTGGGCGGTTCGCGTTGGTGCTGGAGGAACGCGCGCGCCTGGCTCGCGAAATTCACGACACGCTGGCCCAAGGTTTCGTGGGCATCTCCTCGCAACTGGATGCTGTCGCCATGAGCTTGCCCAGTAACGTAGATCTCGCCAAGCAACATCTGCAATTGGCGTCGAAGATGGCGCGGCATAGCCTCACCGAAGCCCGCCGTTCCGTGATGGACCTCCGGGCGTCAGCGCTGGAAGGCCACGATCTGCCCGCTGCGCTTCAGGCCGGAGCGAAACAGTGGACCCTCGGTTCAGCCATCGATGTGCGGGTAGACGTGACCGGTGAGCCGAAGGCGTTGCCTGAGGAGATCGAACAAAATTTGTTGCGCATTGCGCAAGAAGCGGTGGCCAACGCCCTCAAGCACGCGGCGGCCAGCCGAATCGGGATCCGGCTGAGCATGGAGGCCCGCCGGCTTTGCCTGCGGGTTGAGGATGACGGCCGTGGTTTCGAACAGCAGGACGCCTTCTCGACTGTGGGGGGCCATTTCGGTCTTCTGGGGATGCGTGAGAGAGCGGAACGGCTGGGAGGCGCGCTCATTCTGCGCAGCCGGCCTGGAGACGGCACACAGGTTGAAGTGACCGTGCCTTTGTCATGAGCGGCGCCCGGCGGATTCGTATTCTGATTGCCGAGGACCATCTCATCGCCCGCGTCGGTGTTACAACTATCGTGAATATGCAGCCGGACATGATTGTGGTGGCGGAAGCGGCGAGCGGCCAGCAAGCGGTCGAGTTGTTTCGTAAGCATCTGCCCGACGTAACGCTGCTGGACCTCCGGATGCCCGTCATGAGCGGAGTGGAAGCCGCAATCGCGATTCGCCGGGAGTATCCGGAGGCCCGATTGATCGCGCTGACCACCTACGGCGGTGACGAGGATATCCGGCGCGCGCTGCAAGCTGGAGTGCAGGCGTATCTCACCAAGGACGTGCTGCATGACGATTTGCTGAAGGCGATCCGGGCCGTGCACGCCGGTGAAACCTTTCTGCCACCTTCCGTTGCCGCGACGCTCGCGGCGCAGCTCACCGGCCCGGTTCTCAGCGCCAGAGAGATCGAAGTGCTTTCGCTTATCGTGGACGGGCGGGCAAACAAGCAGATCGCCTATCAGCTCAATATCGCCGAGCACACGGTGAAAAACCACGTGAAGAACATCCTGGCGAAGCTTGGCGTCGCGGACCGGACGCAAGCGGCCACGGCCGCCATTCAGCGTGGAATCATTCACTTGGCGTAATTGGTGAAAAAACGGATGGGCATAGCTCTAAAGAGCTACCATCCCGCGGTCCCGCATGTCATCCAACGAGTACGGCCATGTCGGATAATGACAGAAGTCGTTGCGAAGCCACGTCGGGAAAAACCAGCGTACTCGGCTAGTCGGGGCATGGGACTAGCAGCCGAAATCAAATGTGGATAGTCAGACTGGCGTTACGGCGCCCTTATACATTCGTTGTCATGGCGGTGCTGATTGCCATCCTCGGCGGGGCGGCGATTGTCACCATGCCGGTGGACATCTTTCCGTACATCGATATTCCGGTGGTGAGCGTGATCTGGAACTACCAGGGCATGTCGCCGGACGAGATCGAGAAGCGCATTGACACGATTTTCGAGCGCTCGATGACCACCACGGTCAACGACATCGAACACATTGAGACGCAGGCTTACAGCGGCGTCTCCGTTACCCGGGTTTATTTTCAGCCGAACGTGAAGGTGGAAATGGCGATGGCGCAGGTTACCGCCATCTGCCAGACGTTGCTGCGAATTTTCCCGCCGGGGACTTACCCGCCCAGCATCGTCAAATACGATGCCTCGAGTGTGCCGATACTGCAACTCGGATTACAGAGCAAAACGCTCAGCGAACAGCAGATTTTCGATTTGGGCCTGAACTTCCTCCGGACGCAGCTAGCCACGGTGCAAGGCGCTGCCGTTCCGCTGCCGTTCGGCGGCAAGTTCCGCCAGGTAATGGTGGACCTGAACCCTGAGGCGCTGTATGCCAAGCAGCTCTCGCCCGCGGACGTATCCGCCGCGCTGGGGCAGCAGAGTTTGATCCTGCCGGCCGGCGACATCAAGATCGGAGATTTGGATTACCAGGTGAAGCTCAACAACAGCCCGGTGATTCTGGATCAACTCAACGATTTGCCGATTCGGGTGGTGAACGGGGCGACGGTGTACCTGAAAGATATCGCGCAGGTGCGGGACGGCTATGCAGTGCAGACTAGTATCGTCCGCACGAATGGGACGCGAGGCGCTTTGGCCACGGTGCTACGAAACGGCAAAGCCTCCACGCTGTCGATAGTGCAGAAAGTCAAAGAAGCGCTGCCGAAGATCCTGGCGGGGCTGCCGCCAGAACTGGAAGTGCGGCAGTTTTTCGATCAGTCGCTGTTTGTGCGCGCGGCGATCGGCGGTGTGGTCCGCGAAGCCGTGATCGCGGCGTTCCTCACCGGTTTGATGATCCTGCTGTTTCTGGGGAGCTGGCGCAGCACCGTTATTGTCTGCATCTCGATTCCGCTTTCGATCCTGACATCGCTGGTGATTCTCAGTCTGATGGGTCAGACGATCAATGTGATGACCCTGGGCGGGCTGGCGCTGGCGGTCGGCATTCTGGTGGACGATGCCACGGTTGAAATCGAGAACACCCACCGCAATATGGCCATGAAGAAGCCGCTGGTGCGGGCCGTGCTGGATGGAGCGCAGCAGATCGCCGTTCCGGCCTTCGTGTCCACGCTGGCAATCTGCATCGTATTTGTTCCGGTACTGTTGCTTACCGGCGCGGCCAAATATCTTTTCACTCCACTCGCCATGGCCGTGGTGTTTGCCATGCTCGCGTCTTATCTGTTGTCGCGAACGTTGATTCCCAATATGGTTCATTACCTGTTGAAGCCGGAGCTGAAACTGTACGTGTTGGGGGAGCATGGCGAGGCGGCTGGCGGCAGCGGGGCCATCTGGCGCGTTCATCATGCTTTCAACCGGAATTTCGAGCGGATGCGGACCTTTTACGGCGGGCTGCTCGATTGGGCACTGGAGCATCGCGCGCTGGTGTTGACGGTGTTCGCGGTGTTCGTGGCGGGGTCGATGTGCCTGGTGCCCTTCGTGGGTCAGGATTTTTTCCCGACAGTGGATTCCGGCCAATTGCGGCTGCACGCCCGGGCGCCCGTTGGCACGCGCATTGAGAAAACGGAGATGCTGTTCGCGGACATCGATAACGAAATCCGCCAGGTGATCCCGCCCGATGAAATCGACACGATCATCGACAACATTGGCGTGCCGTTCGGAGGATTTAACCTGGCGTTCGGGGATAACACGACGATAGGCACCGACGACGGCGACATCCTGATTTCGCTCAAGAGCGAGAAGCACGGTCCGACCGCCGAGTACACGCACCTCCTGCGCCAGCGCTTCCACGAGAGATTTCCAGATGTGACGTTTTTCTTCGAGGCGGCCAACATCACCAACCAAATCCTGAATTTCGGCCTGCCGGCTCCTATCGATGTGCAGATCATGGGACGGGATGCCGTGGCAAACTACAACCTGTGCCGGGAGCTGGAACGGCGCGTTAGCCGCATTCCGGGCGCCGCAGATGTGCACATTCATCAGGTGGTGAATTACCCTGAGATGCGGGTGACGGTCGATCGGAATAAAGCGGAACAGATGGGCTTAACCCAGCGCGATGTAAGCAGCAGCCTGCTGATCTCGCTCAGTTCCAGCGGTCAGGTGGCGCCCACGCAATGGCTGAACTGGACCAATGGCGTCACCTATTCTGTTGCCGTTCAGACTCCGCAGTATCGTTTAAATTCGCTCGACGCGCTGTTCCGAACGCCCATCACTGCGCTGGGGGCGGCGGTGACCAGCAACACGCCGGGTTCGCCCGCGGGGAGCGCGAACGCGTCCAATTCGTTTGTGGGCGCGGCGCCCAACCAATCGTCCCAAGCGTTCGGAAATCCCGGTGCGACGCCGACAGGAACGCAATTGCTTTCCAACCTGGCGACGGTGACACGCGGAGTGGGGAACGAGATTGTAAATCACTACAATGTGCAACCGGTTTTCGATGTGTACGCGAACGTGGACCGTCGCGATCTGGGCAGTGTCGGCGCGGCAGTCGAGCAGGTGATGAACGATGTTTCGAAGAAACTGCCTAAGGGCGCGAGCTTGGCCCTGCGCGGACAAGTGAACACCATGCGGACTTCGTTTTTCCGCCTGGAACTCGGGCTCATCTTCGCGATCGTGCTGGTTTACCTGCTGATGGCCGTCAACTTTCAGTCGTGGCTGGATCCGTTCATCATCCTCATGGCATTGCCTGGCGCCTTGGCGGGCGTGGTGTGGATCCTGTTCGTCACCCAAACCACATTCAGCGTGCCGTCGCTGATGGGCAGTATCATGAGTATCGGCGTGGCCACGGCGAATAGTATTCTGCTGGTGGTTTTCGCCAACGATCAGCGTGCCGAGGATATGGGTGCGCGGGCCGCGGCGCTGGCAGCGGGCTACACGCGAATCCGGCCGGTGCTTATGACGGCCTTGGCCATGATTATCGGAATGCTGCCGATGGCCTTGGGTTACGGTGAGGGAGGCGAGCAGAACGCACCGCTGGGACGCGCCGTCATCGGTGGGCTGCTGCTGGCCACCGTGACAACGCTGTTCATCGTCCCGCTGGTGTACAGCCTGGTGCGAAGCAAGGCGCCGGTGGATTATGACAAGAAGATCGACGAAGAACACGGGCAGACTATTGCGGACATACTGGAACTTGCCTGACGATAGTGTATGAGTCTGATGGAAGCTGACATTCCGAAGAAAGACCCGAGCACCGAAGAGCGGCTGCGAGCCGAGGTCGAGTCTCTTCAGCGGCAACTGGAAGAGCAGAAGCGGCTGGTGGCACAAGCCGCGCCGCAGACGCACCAGGCGGAGCCGCCTTCGCGGATGACGCTGGGTGCGCTGTCGCTGGTCGGGGTTTTGGCGGTGGCAGCGGCTTTCTTTGCGGGTTATATTCCGCACCAAAAGCGCGAATCGATGCTCACCGCGGAGGCCAAATCAGCGTATGAAGCGCTGCCGGCCGTAACGGTAGTGAGCGTCGTGCAATCACCGGGCAAAGTCAGCCTGGTGCTGCCGGGCAGCATACAGGCGCTCACCGAGGCGCCGGTTCTCGCCAGGGCGAGCGGCTACATTCGCAAGCGGTACGTCGATATCGGCGATCGCGTGACGGCGGGCCAGTTGCTGGCGGAAATCGAAGCGCCGGAGCTGGACGCGCAGGTGAAGCAGGCGAAGTCCGCCGCACGTCAAGTGCAGTCCGCTCTGGAACAGGCGCTGGCCAATCTGCAGCAGGGCAAAACCAATCAGGAACTCGCTCGCGTGACGGCCCAGCGCTGGAGCAACCTGGAGAAGAAGGGTGTGGTTTCCCGCCAGGAGAATGACACCTACCAGGCCCAATACCTTGCTCAGAGCGCAAGCGTGGAAGCCCTGGAGAAGGCGGTGGCCGCGGCCCGGGACAGCGTTTCGGGAGCAGAGGCCAATGTGGTGCGCCTGGTGGAGTTGCAGGGTTACAAGATGGTGCGCGCGCCATTCGCCGGCGTGATCACGTTACGCAACGTGGACGTCGGCGCACTGATTACCGAGAGCAACACGCTTTTGTTCCGCATCGCCCAGACCAATGTTCTGCGAACGTACGTCAATGTGCCCCAAGCGGATGCAGATGCCGTCCACATTGGGCAGACGGCGCGAGTTACATTCCCCGAAGTTCAGGGAAGGCAGTTTGCGGGTACAGTCACGCGCACTTCCAACGCGCTCGATCCGGCCACGCGCACGCTGCTGACAGAAGTACAGGTCGCTAATGCTGCGGGAAGCTTGTTGCCGGGAATGTACGCACAGGTTGACCTCACCACACCGCGAAAAGATCCACCCTTGGTGATTCCCGGCGACACGCTGGTCGTACGGCAGGACGGCCCACAGGTGGCCACCATAGCCGCCGGCAACGTGATTCACTATCAGCGCATCGAACTGGGGCGCGACTATGGCGATCGCATCGAAGTCAACTCCGGTTTGCAGGCAGGCCAGCTGGTTGTCGTGAATCCGGGCGATACCGTGCGCGAGGGCGTGAAGGTGAATCCAGTGCCACTCAATGAAAAGCCGGCGAAACCCGCGGCGCCTTCCGGGGGCTCGCGGTAGGCATGCTCCGATCGACGTGGCACTCGCGGCTCGGCGTCAGCCTTGCTGTTCTGCTGTCGCTCGCTCCGATGGCGGAGGGCCAGATTCCGGGATGGGCTCGCAAGGCCGAGCATCCCCGGCCCGTGAATTTTGAGAACTCACCTCGAATTCACGACTTGATCCGCTCGGGAAACTTGTATCTGTCGCTCTCGGACGCTCTCGCCTTGGCCGTTGAGAACAATCTCGACATTGAGCTGCAGCGGTTCAGCGTTCCGGTTGCCGACACCGACGTACAGCGTGCACAGGGAGGCGGGACGCTGCGTGGGGTGCCATTCATTCTGGCGGAGAGCCCAGCGGGAGTGGGTGGTCCGCTGAGCCCGCTGGTTACCAATCCGGCAAGCGGTTCGACTGTGACACCGGGGACCGCCGTGGCTACCAATCCCCTCGAACTGGGGGTTCTGGGCGAGGTACAAACCAATCTCTCGGTTCAGGGGACGCTCCCGCAATCGAGTGGCACGCCCGTCAACATATTTGATCCCGCCCTGGTTGGGCAGTTGAACTGGACGCATCAAACCACGCCGCAGTCCGCCAGCTTGTCAGACGTCAACTCGCTGGTTACGAACACAGGAATGGCCAACGTCGGCATCCAGCAGGGCTTCAGCACAGGCACGCAAGTGAACCTGGCATTCAACAATAGCCATCAATCACTCAATTCATTGCAAACCAGCTACAATCCGTTCACCGGATCGAGCCTGGGCCTGACCGTCACGCAACCGCTGGTGCGCGGATTCGGGCGCAGCCTCAATCGCCGGTTCATCCACATCGCGAACAACAATCAGAAAATAACCAATCTGCTTTTCGAACAGCAACTGATCGCCACGGTCTACGGTGTCACGCGCCTTTACACGGACCTGGTAGCACTCTACGAGGACGTGAAGAACAAAGAGGAATCCCTGGCGCTGGCGCAAAAGCTGTTTACCGATACGCAGGCGCAGGTGGAGGAGGGAACCCTAGCGCGGGTGGAGATGACGCGCGCCAATGCGTCGGTCTTCTCGAGCCGGCAGGACGTGATCAACGCGCGTGGCCTGTTGGAGGAGCAGGAGGCCATCCTGAAGACTGTGGTCACGAAGACCGGCAATCAGGATCCGCAGGTGCAGGCGGCACGGATTATCCCCACCGATTCTCTGGGCGTTCCCGAAAAGGAGGAAGTCCGGCCCATCCAGGACCTGCTTTCCGAAGCGATGGCGCATCGCCCGGACTTGAGCCAGGCTAATCTGCAGATTGAGAACTCCGAAATAGGCTTGAAAGGCTCTCGGAATGCAGTTCTGCCAGAGGTGGATTTGGTGGGCATCGCACAGAACAACGGCCTGACGGGAGCGGCAACGCCATTCGCGCCGGCCGCGGACGTGCCGTACGTGGGAGGTTACGGCGGGGTGCTGGACCAGATCTTCACGCGCAAGTTTCCGACTTATGGTATCGGCGTGCAGTTTACGCTGCCCATCAAGAACCGTGTGGCCGAAGCGGATCTGGCTCGAGATGAAATACAACTCCGGCAATCTCAGATCCGGCTGCGCCAGTTACAGAATCAGGCGCGGCTGGAAGTGGAGGACGCGCTCATCGCCATGCGCCGCGCTCGCTCCTCCTACGAAGCAGCGGTGCAGGCCAGGCTGCTGCAGGAGGAATCACTCGATGCCGAACAGCAGAAATTCTCAGTAGGCGCGTCGACCAGTTTTTTTGTGATTCAGTACGAAAGCCTGCTGGCGCAGGCGAAATCCACTGAAGTGGCGGCCAAAAGCGCGTACGGCAAAGCCCGGGCGGCTTTGCAGCGCGCAACAGGCGCCATCTTGAGCGACAACAATATCACTGTCGAATCGGCTTACCAAAACCACAAGTGACGCGACATTAGGACCTACTTCAGGACGAGGTCGCCGGCGCCCACGTGCGCATGGAGCCGGTACTTGCCGGACGCATTATCTTTGTCGAAGCTGCGAAAGAGCCCATCCTTTGTCACACCGAATGCCGAGGCGCTCAAATCACCGGCCCATACGGAACCATCGGCGTGCTTGTAGTCGGCCGGATTGCCGACCGAGATGGTCAGATCTCCGGCATGGATTTCCACATCCTTGTCTCCAGTTACTCCGGACACGGTCAGGTCCCCGGCGGGCGCCCGCACAAAAAGGCTCGAACTCTTCGGCACCTCAATGCGGATTTTCACATCGTTATTAGGACCGCCGCGGACACGCAGACGACCCGAGTTCCCGTCGGCGCTGAACCGGATGGTGATGTTTCTCGCCTCGTCATCCTGCTTTAGCTCGCACGTGACTCGAACGAGCGGGGAGTCGCTGCCGGTCACCTCGATATCGGCGGACCGTATCTGCATACGCATTTCGCCGCCGGGCTGGAACTTGGCCTCAAATTTCTGTTCACACGTGCCGGTTACTTCCCCGCCTACGGCCAACGAGGATGCCAGCAGGCAGAGGCCAATCGCCAGGAGTGAAGTTCGCATAGTTACAGTACATAACGGAAAACGAGCTTCAGAAGTTCCATCTGGACGACCTGACAGGCTTGCGGCGCGGACCGTATACTAAAACTTCATGTTGCCTGCGCTCCGAAGGGTATGGTTCTCCTTGGGTTTTGCGTCCGCGTTGTTGGCTCAAGCTCCCACGCCGGTCGATCCGGGAGTGGCGCCCCTGGGCCAACTTCCGTATTCGCCGGGCCTGGATGTGACTTCCATGGACCGCTCGACCGATCCATGCACAGACTTCTATCAGTACGCCTGCGGCGGGTGGATCAAGAAAAATCCGATTCCTCCGGATCAAGCGCGATGGGAAGTGTACGGGAAGCTGCAATACGAGAACGAACTGTTTCTGTGGGGCATCCTGGAGGAAGCCGCAAAACCGGCGGCAGGCCGGAGCGCGGAACAGCAAAAAATTGGGGACTATTTCCACGCCTGCATGGACGAAGCTGGAATTGAAAAAGCCGACCTCTCGCCGCTCCAGCCCGGCTTGGATGCCATCGCACGCATGAGTTCCACCGACCAGTTGGCCGAACTTCTGGCTAGTGAACATCTAGAAGGCACTTCCACCTTGTTCCGCTTCGGATCGAATCAGGATTTCGAAGACTCCACCCGTGTCATCGCGTTCGCCGCGGCCGGTGGTCTTGGCCTGCCGGATCGTGACTACTACGTGCAAGACGAACCCAAGATGCGGGAGATCCGCGAAAAATATGTGGCCCACATGAACCGTATGTTCGAGCTGCTTGGTGACAATGCGGAAACCGCGGCGGCGGAAGCGCAAACGGTCATGAGCATCGAGACTGCGCTGGCCAAGGCCTCGCTCACGCAAGTGGAGAAG
>Ga0335077_10001412_pt1 | contig 28432 bp, 27 predicted proteins | sample Lox_Sample_31_FD_207151 | JGI IMG/M metagenome (GOLD analysis project Ga0335077, IMG submission 207151) | Soil microbial communities from Loxahatchee National Wildlife Refuge, Florida, United States - Lox_Sample_3.1 | ecosystem: Environmental > Terrestrial > Soil > Wetlands | place: USA... | reverse complement strand
AAATAGACCTCGATACGCTTACTGGTTGTAAGCAAATAACTCGCCAACATCGGTTCGGCTGAAGAACGCGCAAGTCATTCTACCGAAACCATCTCTCCGCTATTTCTTGCCTGATCCAGGGAGCCCTCCCGGGGACGGGCCGCAATCCATTGCAGTTTCTGGGACAGAAAAGGTCGCAATCGACCTACTACGGCTAAACCGAGTCGTTCTTCTTGTCGAGAATAGACGTGTACGCCTTCTTAAACGGCGGAATTGGGTTGTTGAAGGGGAGAGCAGTGTCGACAGTGTATTCCAATTCCCCGGTCGCCGCCAGCGTTAATCGGGAAACAGATTTGAGCGACGACCGTGATCGCAGTTCCGACTTTCCTGAGGCCCTGTCCAGCGCGGCCCACGAGCTGAAGACCCCGCTCACCATCATGAGCGGCTACCTGAATTTGCTGCTCGCGCAAAAACTGGGCCCGCTCACCCCGAAGCAGACCGATGTGCTGACCGACATGCAGGACAACGCGCTGCGGCTCTCCAGCTTTGTGCAGAACCTGCTTTCCTATGCGTCTATGAAGGCCGACCGCCTCGCAATGCAATACGAGATGGGCGACATCAACGATTGCATTCGGGAAATTGCGGAGCTGTGGTCACAACGATTTCTCGATAAGCCAATCGCGTTTTACTTCTTTCCGGCAGAGGGTCTGGCACCCTTTCGATTCGACTGGTTCAAGGTGCAGCACGTCGTTTCCAACCTGCTCGACAACGCGTTCAAGTACACGCCGGCGGGCGGCACGGTATGGCTCCACATTGAGCCGCACTTTTGGGATCGCCGCGCCGGAACCCATAAGCCGCGAGTCGATCGCCGCCGCAGCAACAACCGCGTCCCGAACTGCTGTCGCATATCCGTCTCCGACACGGGTCCTGGCATCGGGCCTGAGTATCACCAGGAGATCTTCGAAGATTACGTGCGCTTGACCCGCTCGGGAACCCGGGCGGAAGGCCACGGGCTGGGACTGTCGATCGCGCGCAAGCTGGTGCAAGCCGCTGGCGGCAAAATATGGGTCGAAAGCACTCCTGATCACGGGAGCAAGTTCTCGTTCCTGCTCTTGCTGCATCCCCCGCGCACTTCCGGCAGGCCGGTCACTCAATGAGCATGGCAAACATACTCATCGTTGATGACGAGCCAGGCATCCGGCGCTATCTGCAGACCGCGCTGGAAATCGACGGCTATCAGGTCACTACAGCAGGTACCGGCGAAGAGGGCTTGGAGAAGGTCCGGCAAAGGACTCCCGACCTGGTACTGCTCGACATGGTGATGCCCGGCTGGGACGGGCTGCAAACTCTGCGCCAAATACGCCAAGTAACCCCGTTGACGCCGGTCGTCATGATTTCCTGCGTGCGCGATACCCGCAAGGTAGCTCAGGCGATGCGTCTCGGAGCGCAGGACTACCTGTCCAAGCCCATTCAGAAGGAAGAAATGGACGAGGTTCTGCGCTTCTGTCTGCAGAACTCGCCTCTGTCCACGCCCGAAAGCGCGCATGCGGTTGATCTCGGGGGCGGGGTAGTGTTTTTCGCCTCCACCCCGCAGATGCAGACCCTCCGCTCGCAGGCGATTCAGGTGGCGCGCTTTGATTTTCCTGTTCTGGTGTTGGGGGAGAGCGGGACCGGCAAAGAAGTTCTGTCGCAGTTGATTCACAAGTACTCCGATCGCGCCAACCGGGTCTTCCTGAAGGTGAACTGCGCGGCCGTGCCCAGCGAATTGCTGGAGAGCGAATTGTTCGGCTACGAGCCGGGAGCCTTCACCGGCGCCAACAAAGCCAAGCCGGGCAAGTTCGAACTGTGCAATCACGGCACGCTGCTGCTGGACGAGATCGGCGAAATGTCGCCGGCGCTGCAGGCCAAGCTGTTGCAGGTCCTGCAGGACGGCCAGTTCTGCCGCCTGGGGGCACGCAGTTCGATCAAAGTCGACGTCCGCATTCTGGCAGCAACCAACATCAACATGGCGCAGTCGATCGCGGAGAAGAGCTTTCGGGAAGACCTCTACTATCGCCTGAGCAGCTTCGTGCTGCGCATGCCTTCTCTGCGGGAACGCAAAGAAGAGATCCCGATGATGCTGCGGCACTTCGTGCTGCGGGTTGCGGAACGTTACGCCTGCCCCATTCTGCCGCTCTCGCCTCGGCTGTTACGGGCTTGCGAGAACTACTCGTGGCCGGGAAACATTCGCCAGCTGGAAAACTTTGTGAAGCGCTACCTCGTCTTGGGCGACGAAGAAGCCGCTATCCGTGAGCTGGAAGTGGACACAAAGAGCGCCGATTCACCCAGCGTTCCGGCCCAGTCGGACTCACCCGATCTGAAGAAAATCGTGAGCGGCGTGAAGACCGAGGCCGAACGCGAAGCCATCGCCGACGCGCTGGAAAAAACCCGATGGAACCGCAAACGGGCAGCGATGATGCTCAATATCAGCTACAAAGCCCTGCTGTACAAGATCAGGCAGTACGACATCCACGCCGGTCAGTACGTCTAACCGGACCTTTCCACTTGTATGCAAGAGTCTTCACTTACAGGATTTCGGCCCCTGGCTGCTAATCCAGTAGGCAGTTTAAATTCAATAGTTTACAGCTTGTACAGTAGTGGCACGGCCCGTGCTTTTTTAGACAGCGAGTCGCGAACGGTGCTTCCGTTCCGACCTAGAGCAAAGGGAGACCATGAACCGAGCAAAAGCAATTACATTCGCAGCCATAGCGCTATTGTTTGTTATTACCGCAAGCGTTGCCGCGCAGGCCGATACCCTCAACGTCAATTTTGTTGGTGTAGGCGGCGAGAATCAGAATGGCGAGTACACCTACCCCTATTTCCTCTCCATCAACAATGGGCCGCAGTTGGCGATGGTCTGCGACGACTATTACCACACGACAAACTTCGGCGATCAGTGGCAGGCCAACATCACCTCCCTCACCAGTGGTGATCTCAGCAATACCCGCTTCAACGACCTGAACCTGTATGAGGAGGCCTCCTACCTGCTGATGCAGATGAACGACGGCAACCAGGCGGAGTGGGGCAACATCAACTTCGCCCTGTGGAAGATCATGAGTCCCAGCGTTGACCTTGGCCAGGCGCCCCCGGGAACCGAAGGCGCACAGTACTGGTACGACCTCGCACGGACTACGAACCTGTCCAACATCGATTTCTCCAACGTCAGGATTCTCACCCCGACCGATGCCCACAGCCAAGTCGGCGACCAGGAGTTCCTGTTCCTGACCCCCGAGCCCGGAACCCTGGCACTCATCGGTTCTGGAATTCTGGGGCTGTATACACAACGCAGGCGGTTCGTTTAAGCCACGCTCTGTAACCGGGCAGACCAACAATCTGCCCGATTTTTGCCGTTTAGGCAGCGGAGCATGAATCCTTCCCTTATGCGGCGGGCGGCGGAACGCCACGGCGTCGGGTCGCCATCTGAGCGATCAGGGAAACCACCCAGACCACAAAGAACAGCCAGAGCCACGCGCCAATGGCGAAAACTTTGACTAATCCGAGCACCCACAAGATGAAGAAGATCACAGCAATCGTCCAAAGCATTCTGAACCTCCTGAAGCGGTCAATGGCATTGCTGCAAAGGCCAATTCCGCTTTCTCTATCTAATGGGAGAGGACGCGCAGCCGTTCCGTTGCCCGATGAACTCGCAACTCGAGAGTACCGAGTGACCTTCGAAAACCTCGGTAATTCGTTAACCTTCAACAACCCACGATTGAGTACAATCAAGATTCTGCTTGGTTGCTGCTCGTTTGGAACCGCAGGTTACGAGGTGATCTATCCCGCAGTCTGCCCATACAGAGTCACACCGGCGCTTTCGCGTAGCGCTGCTCGGCGCCGGTAACATCGCCGAGGGTCACGCTCCGACGCTTTTGGGCCTTCCGCAATTCGCCCAGATGGTTGGGGTTTGCGATATCGACCTTAACCGCGCCCGCACCCTCCAGGCCAAGTACGGTATCCCGGCGGCCTTCGATAGCCTCGAAGCAATGCTGCGGGACACGCGGCCCGACGTTGTCCATGTGCTGTTGCCGCCCGAACTCCACGCCGCCGCCGCCGAAAAGTGCCTAGCTGCCGGGGCTCACCTGTTTATGGAGAAGCCCTTCTGCGTGACGGTCGAGGAATGCCGCCAAGTCCAGAGCCTGGCTGAAGGCAATGGTCTGCAAATCGGCGTCAATCACAACGTCGTGTTTATGCCGGCATTTGTGGAACTGCTGCAGGCAATTCGCGACTGTCGCTTTGGGGCCATCGAGCACGTCCAGGTGATGTTTACGGCGCCTATGCCGAACATCGAGACCGCGACGCCGAATCACTGGATGTTCACTGCGCCGGAGCGGATCATGCTGGAGATCGGCCCGCATCCTTTCTCCATGTGTGTTCGCCTGGTCGGCCGTCCTACCCACGTCAGCGCTGTCGCTTCCGGTGAGGTGACGCTGGCGAATGGCGCCCGGTTCTTCAAACATTGGCAGAGTTCTCTGGTCGGCGAACGCGGGACCGCACAATGTGTGTTTTCGGTGGGCGGAGCCATTCCGTCGATTGCTGCGCATGTGATCGGCGAAGACGCGCAGGCATTTGTGGATTTGCGTCGCAACAGCCTTCAGATTCTTGAGAAGACCCCTTACCTGCGCCTGGATGACACGGTCAATGGCTGGAAGAATTCCTGGCGCAGCGGACGCCGCAGCTTCCGCAATCTCAAGGCGTACGCCATGGGAGCCATGGGGTTCGCTCCTCGTTACGATCAGCAGGGCTTTTCCTTCCGCTCCAGCATTACTGCCTTTTACCGCGCATTAGCAGCAGGTAAGACTCCGAGGATCGATGCCGTGGAGGGTACAGCCGTGGTCGAAGCCTGCCAGATGACGATCGACAGCGCACTAGCTTGCAGCGAACAGATGGAGGAACGCGTTGGCGCAATTTGAGCGAGTTGTCGTCATTGGAGGCGCCGGTTTCATCGGCAAGCGCTTGAGCGCTCTGCTGGCGCGGGAAGGCTGCCATGTGGTTGTCGTCAGCCGTTCTTTGGGTGGCCGCCGCAGCGCCGATCCTCGTATCGAGTATCAGGCAGGCAGCGTTACCGATCGCGCGCGCTTGTCAGAGCTGATCGCCGGAGCTTCCGTCGTCTATGACCTCGCAATGAGTTCTGGTGCCGTTTGGCAGGACTGGGAGCGTGACGTAATCGCGGGAGCGGTGAATGTAGCCGAAGCCTGCCTCGAGCACCGGGTTCGGCGTCTGATCTACGCCAGCACCACCGCCGCTCTCTACCTTGGCAAGCGGGGGACGGTCACAGAAGCGGAACTCGGCAACGATTCCGCTCACTTGAATCGCTCGGACTATACCCGCGCGAAAGGAATCATCGAGAACAAGCTGATGGAGATGCATCGCGCGCGAAAGCTGCCGGCGGTCATCGTTCGTCCTGCAGTCGTGATGGGGCCGGGCGGCATGATGGTGCATCCGGCACTCGGCGACCGCGTGTCTGACATTCACCTGATGGGATTAGGCGCCGGCAACACGCCTCTGCCCTGTGTCCTGGTGGACGACGTTGCGCAGGGGATGCTGCTGGCCAAGGATGCGCCTGGCATTGAAGGTCTGACGTTCAACCTCGCGGGCGATGTGCGGCCTTCAGCGGTGGAGTTCGTCTCGGTCTTGCGGCAGCGCACACGGCGTAACTTCCAGTTTCACCCGCGAAGCATGTGGAGTATCTGTGGGGCAGAGCTCAGCCGATATCTGATTAAGAAAGCCGTGCGCAAGCCGGGCAATCGCATGGTGGCCTTTCGCGATTTGCAGAGCGGATCGCTGGCGACGCAGCTGGATTGCTCGCTGGCCAAGAACAAGCTCGGCTGGAAGCCGGTTTCGGACCGCGAGGAGTTTTATCGGCAGGCGGTGGATGTATTCGTGAAGCCGCTTCCCGCCGGTGATATTCGGTTAGAAGCTGCGGATTAAGCGTTCTACCTGAGCTTTTGCGAAGTTGTCGCTTGGTTCGTCCATTCGGCTTGAGTTGCCGGCGGGACCCGCGCCTCAGTTGTGTATGATGGCTTTCGGCAGCTCACGTTGCGATCAATCGCGTTGTTGGGACCTATGACAGAGCAGATTCAGACCAAACTCACGCAAGTCTTTCACGCCGTTTTCGATGACGACACCATCGTGTTGCGTTCCGATTTGACGGCCTCCGAAGTGGATGGCTGGGACAGCCTGGCGCACGTTCGGCTGTTGCTGACCGTCGAGCGTAAGTTCGGCATCAAGTTCAACGCAATCGAGGCCGGCAAGCTGAAGAATGTCGGCGAACTCGCGGAGTTGATTGAGAGCAAGCTGTCCGCCCCTGCCAGGAAGTGATCATGTCGGCCCTTTACTCTGAGTTGTCTTGGCTTCCTCGTCCCGCCGAAGATTTCAATTCGCAATGCCGGGCTGCTTCGCAGGATTCGGATACCGTCGGCGCGCGCGTGCGCACGTTGGCGTCCTACGGATTGGACGAGAACCAACTCATTCGCCTGGCGAAAGTCATCGCCAGCGCACGGGCCGAAGGCAAGCCGCTGGAACCGCTCGCGCCGTATCGCCTGGCTGTAATCACCAACTCCACCGTCGACTTCATTGTTCCGTGTCTCACGGCAACCGCCGCCCGCTATGGATTCGCACTGGAATGCGTCGCAGCCGGCTATGACCAAGGCGTGCAGGAAAGCCTGAATCCGGACTCGCCCATCAATCGCTGCAAGCCTGACGCTGTTCTGATCGCGCTGGATTGGCGCGGCGTGCCGCTGAAGTTGTCGCCGGGCAAGACGGATGCTGCACAGGCGTCGGTCAATGCCGTGCTTGGACACATTCAACTGATCCGCCAGGGCATTCAGCAGAACAGCGGCGCAACCTGCATCGTGCAAAACCTGGCGGCTCCGCCCGAGCTGTTGCTGGGTTCGCTCGACCGCGCACTGCCGGGCGCGCAGCGCAATCTCATCGACATGGTGAATCTCGGGTTGGCCGAGGCAACGGTCAATACCGGAGACGTCCTGCTCGATATCGCGGGCCTTGCCGAGACGGTGGGCTTAGCAAATTGGTTTTCGCCATCGGAATGGAACATGGCGAAGCTTCCCTTCTCGCAGGCCTATCTTCCTCTTTACGCGGAGCACGTCTGCCGTAGCATTGCGGCGCTTCGCGGCAAGAGCCGCCGCTGTCTTGTGCTGGACCTCGACAACACGCTGTGGGGAGGCGTGATTGGCGACGACGGCTTGAAAGGCATTCAGATTGCCCAAGGCGATGCTGCCGGCGAGGCGTACCTCACGCTCCAGCGCTATTGCCTGGCACTGCGCGAGCGCGGTGTCGTGCTTGCTGTGTCCTCGAAGAACGAGGACGAAACCGCGCGCTTGCCCTTCCGCGAACATCCCGAGATGCTTTTGCGCGAGGAGCACTTCGCGGTCTTTCAGGCGAACTGGAGCGACAAGGCAACGAACATCAAGTCCATCGCGGACGAACTGGCGCTTGGATTGGAGTCGCTCGTCTTCGTCGACGACAACCCTTTTGAGCGTGAACTGGTACGCCAGGCGCTGCCCCAAGTCGCCGTGCCCGAAATGCCGCCGGATCCTGCTCTCTATGCGCGCACGCTGGCCGCCGCAGGCTACTTTGAGCTGGCTGCGTTCTCGAACGAAGATCTAAGCCGCGCCGCCTACTACGACGGAAATGCACGCCGCGCCGCGCTGCAGAAACAGGTTGGCGACCTGAATGAGTACCTGGCGTCCCTGAACATGGAGATCATCTTCCAGCCGTTCAACGAGACGGGTCGCGCCCGTATTGCGCAACTGATTAACAAATCGAACCAGTTCAACCTCACGACTCACCGTTACAGTGAAGCCGAAGTGGCCGAAATGGAAAGCGACGCGAAGTGCTTCACCTTGCAGGTGCGATTGACGGACAGCTTCGGCGACAACGGTATGATCAGCGTCATCATCTGCCGTCCGACGCCGGAGCGCAACTGGGAGATCGACACCTGGCTGATGAGCTGCCGCGTGTTGGGACGGGGCGTTGAGAAGATGGCCCTGCGCGAGATACTGGAGCATGCGTCGGAACGCGGCATTCGTAAGCTGATCGGCAGCTATCGTCCGACGGATCGCAATAAGCTCGTCGAGCAGCATTACAGCAAGCTGGGGTTCACCGAGGTGGAACGCCGGGCTGACGGTACCACAATGTGGGAGCTGGATGTCGCGGAAGCGAAGGTTGAGCCGTGTCCGATGAAGGTCCGCTCGGAAGGCTTCACCAATCGGACGTCGGTTGCTCTTCACGGTCAGTAGCAAGCAAGAACAAAGGGAGTTGGTTCGTCCTGCAGCCAAAATGAGCTCAGTAGCCACAGTTGTGCGAGAAAAGAGCCGGGTTCATGGGCGATTGCTGTTCGCCGCAAACACTCTGCTGATCCTGGCTGGCCTGGCACTGCTTGCGTTAGCAGCATACTTCACGCACATTCATAAGCCTCTTTACGTCAGGGGAGGCCTGATTGCTTTCGGGATTGGGTGTCTTGCGTTGCTGGCTCTTCGGCCGGCGATCCGGGTCCTTGCGGCTTCCGTGATCTTCGGCGCATTCGCTGGTCTCTACGCAACTGAGCTTACATCTCGAGCGCTGTACAACGACGACCTTCCGCTGCAACGGGAGGTCCGGCAGGCCGCGTTCACTGCCGGCGTGCCATATGATCCCCGAACGCGGCTGGAAGCGATTCTGGATTACCGCGATCAGGGCGTCGACGCGTATCCGCCGTTCTATCCCTATCTTCTCCTCGACGCTCCGCTGAAGGTCGAGGGCCGGGCCACGATTCCGCTGGGCGGACACTCCGACGTGTTCGTGGTCGCCTGCAATGAAGGCGGGCAGTACCTCACCTACGACACCGATGAACATGGATTTCCCAATCCCAAGGGGATCTGGGGAAACCCCATTGACATTGCGATGGTGGGTGATTCGAATGCCGTCGGCGAATGCGTGCCTCCGCCGGATAGCCTTGCCGGTCAACTTAGGGGCGCATTTCCTTCCACGGTCACGCTAGGAGCGGGCGGTCACGGGCCAATCTTCGCGCTGGCTTCCATTCGCGAATATCTGCGGCAGGCCAGGCCGAAGCGGGTCTTGTGGATCTATTCGGAATCGCACTCCCCGCAATACCTCAACATCGAGAGCCACTCGCCGTTTTTGCTGAGATACCTCGACGATCCCGCCTTTTCGCAGCATCTGGTTGACGAACAGCCGGCGCTGGATACGGCGATTACGAAGTACGTCGACAATGGCATTCGTGACGAACTGCGCGCTCACAGCTGGCGGACAACGTTGCGAAACTTCATTCTGCTGAAGAATGTTCGTACGCTCGGCTTTGAGTTTCGCGCGCGCCTGCGCCCCGCCAAGCCCGAGGAATTCAATCCGCAATTATTTGAGCGCGTGATGGGTGAGGCATCGAAAGAGGTCAGCGCATGGGGCGGAGAGCTGACGCTGGTTTACTGGCCGGACGCAGCCCGCTACCCGGGGATCGCGAACTATACTCCTGCGCTTCGCAGCAGGCACGACGCAAATCGGCAGAAGGTGCTCGACGTAGCCTCGCGGCTCGGCATCAAGGTCATTGACCTCACCACTGCCTTTCCTGATTTGCCGGCATCGCGAGCAGCGGAAAACAGCAGGTACTTCTACTCCTTCCCGGCGCACTACACCCCGGAAGGATACCGCGTAGTCGGCAGGGTGATTCTTTCTGCCCTGCAAAACCAGAGCAGATCGGGGCAATGACGTGGACGCAGCTTTTCCGTTCCTGATTTTTTCCGCGGTCGTTGTAGTCGCCTACAATCTCAGCCGCTCCTCTGCCTGGCGGCAGCTCGTGCTGACGCTGGCGAACCTGATCTTTCTGGCGACGTTTTCTCTGCAGCCGAAATCCTATCTCCCGCTGGTGGCGTTCCTGATATTCGGGTATGTGGGAGTCGAGCTAATCCGCGCGTATGGGCGTTTTGCATCGTGGCCTGTCATCACGGCAACCATCGTTGCGTTTATCTGGCTCAAGAAGTATTCCTTCCTGCCCTCTTCGTCATTTCTGCACTTTCTCTACGTCACCATCGGGCTCTCGTACATTTTCTTTCGCGTCCTGCACCTGCAGATTGATATCAGCTCCGGCGAGATCCCGGAGGGCATTTCACCGCTCACCTATTTCAATTACACCTGCAATTTCGCAACCCTGGTGAGCGGGCCGATTCAGCTTTTCCAGGATTTCAAGGCCCAGCCTGGGCTTTCCGGCGAAAGCACCTTGAGCCTTCCCGTGATCCTCGGCGCGGGCGAGCGCATTCTGCGCGGGGTCATCAAAACCAATGTCCTGGCGCTCGCGGCAGCACGCATGCGCGACAATGCCATGGACACGCTGCTTACGAGCTCTCATTCGGACGAGAAGCTCTGGGCGGGTTTCCTGGTTTTCACCCTCTATTCGATCTTCCTGTACTGCAATTTCTCGGGATACATCGACATCGTCATCGGCGTGGGACAGTTGCTCGGTTTCGAACTCCCGGAAAACTTCAATCGGCCGTTCTCGGCGCGAAACTTCCTGGATTTCTGGGGCCAGTGGCACATGACGCTCTCCAACTGGCTCAAGCGATATGTCTTCAACCCGATGATGCTGATCCTGATGCGGCGTTTTCCGTCGGTGACGCTGGAACCGTTCTGGGCAGTGCTGGCTTATTTCGTCACCTTCTGCTTGATCGGCATCTGGCACGGGCAGACATCGGAATTCCTGTTTTATGGCCTTCTGTTGGGACTGGGCATGAGCTTGAACAAACTCTACCAGATCCTGCTGACCAAGTGGTTGGGCCGGCAAGGCTACAAGAGGCTCGCGGCGCGGCCATTCTATCGCGCCCTCGCGCGCGGCCTCACGTTTACCTACTTCACGTTCTCGCTGGTGTGGTTCTGGTCGACCTGGAAGCAAATGGCAGTTTTGTATTCCCGCCTGGGAGCACGCGAGATGCTGGAAGTCTGGCTGGCGATCTTCGTCGCCGCTACCATCATCCTCGCGGCCTGGGAAGCGGTTCGCGAACGCCTGCTGGCGGTGCAGTGGGAGGGGAGTCCAGCACTGGATTCCTGGTATGCGCGAGCAGCCTGGAGCTCAGGGCTCGCAGTGTTGTTGCTGGGCGTCACCCTGCTGACGCGCCAGTCCGCGCCTGACGTGGTTTACAAGGCGTTCTGAACGGGAACTTCGACGAACTCGATCAGCCCAAGTTCAAGGAAGTAGACAAAGGCGATACGCCGGCCGCCAAACGCGACCGCAGGAGCGAGAGGTCGCACGATAGCGCCGCCTTTGGCGATCGACTCCTCCAGGGTTTTTTCGATGTGCGAGGTCTCGTAACACAGGTGGTCGAGCCCGCCACCCTTCTTCAACGCTCGTTGCACCGGAGAGTCCTCACCCGCCGGCTCGATCAGCTCAATCCAACTCTCGGATTCAGCACCGCCGAAGAATTGCACCCGGACTTTTTGCAGCGGATCGTGAAAGATCTCAGTCCTTGGGGATAGGCCGAGTGTCGCCGCATAGAGCTCGCCATACGCCTTGATATCGGGGACAACTATGCCAGTGTGATGGAGTCGCATGAGGCAGATTCCGCCGTTATCCCAGCAGTCTCGATGCCTCTTTGGCAAAGTAGGTAAGCGTGATGGAGGCTCCGGCGCGCTGGATACAGAGCAGCGATTCCATCATGACGCGCTCGTAATCGATCCAGCCATTGAGCGCTGCAGCCTTGATCATGGCGTACTCGCCGCTGACCTGATAAGCAGCCAGTGGAACATCGAATCGGGTGCGCGCCTCGCGGATAACATCGAGATACGGCATGGCCGGCTTGACCATGATCATGTCAGCGCCTTCGTCGAGATCGAGTTCGATTTCACGCATCGCCTCGCGCAGGTTAGCCGGATCCATCTGGTACGAGCGCCGATCGCCGAAGTGCGGAGCCGAATCCGCCGCCTCGCGGAAGGGACCATAGAATCCGCTGGCGAACTTCGCCGCATAGGACAGCACCGGAGTGTTCTCGAATCCCGCTGCATCCAGCCCGTTGCGAATGGCTTGCACGCGTCCGTCCATCATGTCGCTGGGGGCGATGATGTCCATTCCCGCTTCGGCCTGCGATACGGCCGTCTTGGCCAGCAGCTCTAACGTGGCGTCATTGACGATTTCGTACTCTTCCGCGGATGCCACCGCAAGCTCGGTCGCCGTGGCCGCGCCGACTGAGTGGTTGCCGACTTTGATGACCCTCTTGCCCTGAGACTCCAATTCCCGCACGAAGGCATCTGCCTCACGGCGCGCCTTCGAATAGCCGCTTCCTGAGGTATCTACGATGCCGCAATGGCCATGGGACATGTACTCGCAAAGGCAGACATCGCCCATCAGCAGCAGTCCCGGCACCTCGCGCTTGATAGCGCGCGCGGCGCGTTGCACGATGCCGTTGCGGTCCCAAGCGCCGGTGGCTATCTCGTCCTTCTCTTCCGGCAAGCCGAACAGGATGACGCTGGGAATCCCGAGCGCCTTGACTTCCCTGCACTCCTGCACCGCCTCATCCACCGACAAGTTGTAGACGCCCGGCATGGAGCGCACTTCTTTGCGAATGCCTTCCCCGGGACAAACGAACAAGGGATAAACGAAACCTTCAGGGCTAAGCCGCGTTTCGCGGACAAAGGTGCGCATCGCTTCGGTGCGACGCAGCCGGCGAGGCCGATCAATAGGGAATGCCATAACAGAAAATTCTAGCAGGATGGAAACTGGCAGGATGCGGTTATTCCGTCCCGCAAATGACACTTCAGCGGTAGAAACCGCGTGCTTTGGGAGCCGGGTCAGGCCACAGAACTGACAGGTTCGGCGCCCAGGTAATCGCGGATTTTGTCCAGCAAGGCGGGAAACATGGACTCTTTCTGCAAAACAGCCTTGGCGTCAGTGCCGGAGTCGAGTGGCCCATAGCCGGTAACGATAATCACCGGGATTTCGGGATTGGTGGCGTGAATCCTGCGCGCGAGTTCCAGCCCGTTCATGCCTTCCATGCGGAAGTCGGTCACCAGGATGTCGAACTTCTCCTGCTTGAACTTGTCCAGCGCCTCCTGCGCGCTGTACGCCGACACCGCACGATACCCCTGACTTTCGAGGATTTCGCAGCTTAAACGCGCCAAAACCTCGTGATCATCGACGAAGAGAACGGCTTTCATGAGGCCCCCGCCGGGAAATGGACTGTGGGCAAGACACTCCTGCCCGCCTGTTTAGTTTCCCGAGAAGCCGGAAAAGATGCCTGAAAATTGAACCAGAAAGCCAACAAATGCCAAGTCCGAGCAGGTTTGACCGCGTTTCTGCCCCCATTTAGACTCGAAAAGTCGACTCGCTGCGCCCAGCGCAGTGCAGCGGGCGGTTAGCTCAGCTGGTTAGAGCGCCTGCCTTACAAGCAGGAGGTCGCAGGTTCGAGTCCTGCACTGCCCACCATCTCGCCCCGGAATGAACTCTCGCCACGCACGCTACCTCGATATATCCTTCAGCTTCACGGCCGCGACCGATTCCAAGAATGTCCATTGAGATCCTGAAGCAGCTTTTCCAGCAGCACTTTGGCGCGCTCCCGCTCGAGGTGCGATCTCTGCAAGGCAATCTGAGCGCCTCGGGACGGAGGATCATCCGCCTGGCAGCGAGTGGCAACAGCGCCATCGGGATTCTCTACCCTGTGCGCGAGGAAAACGTCGCCTTCCTGGAATTCTCGCGCCATTTTCGGCGGTATGGCCTGCCGGTGCCGGAGATTTACGCTGAAGCCTTGGAGCATGGCGCATACATCGAGGAAGATCTCGGCAACACTACGCTATTTGAATTTCTCTCGGAGAATCGCGACGGCGAGAACGTTTCGCTCAAGGTGATCGAAGCCTATCGCAAGGCCGTGGCGGTGCTGCCGAAGTTCCAGGTCCAGGCTGGCCGCGCCCTCGACTACAGCGTCGCCTATCCCCGCGCCAGCTTCGATGAGCAATCCATTGCCTGGGACCTGAACTACTTCAAGTACTACTTCCTTCGGCTGGCAGGCATATCGTTTAACGAGCAGGCGTTGGAGGATGACTTTCATCACCTCACCCAACTGCTGCTTGAGGCCGATCGCGAGTATTTCCTGTATCGCGACTTCCAATCGCGCAATATCATGCTGCGCGACGGCGAGCCGTGGTTCCTGGACTACCAGGGTGGGCGCCGCGGCGCGCTGCAATATGACATCGCGTCCCTGCTCTTCGACGCCAAGGCGGATCTCCCGCCCAAGGTTCGGCAGGAACTGCTTGACTCATATCTAGACGCCTTGAGCGAGTCGGTTCCTCTGGATCGGGCGGCGTTCACCCGCCTCTTCTATCCCTTTGTGTACGTGCGCATTATGCAGGCGCTGGGCGCTTATGGATTCCGGGGCTTCTATGAGCGCAAGCCATTGTTCCTGCAGAGCGTGCCTTACGCGCTGAAGAATGTTCGCTGGCTGCTGAACCATGTTGAGTTGCCCATTCCCGTCCCTGCCTTGACAGCCGCCTTCCGCGAGATGCTCTCCTCCGACAAGCTGATGAACGTCGAAGCAAGCGAACGGAGCGCCCTCGTCGTGCGGGTGTTCAGCTTTTCGTTCCATCGCGGCGGCCCACCACAAGATGACAGCGGCCATGGCGGCGGCTTTGTGTTCGACGCGCGCAGTCTCCCGAATCCGGGGCGCGAGCCGCGCTTCAAGGCGCTGACCGGCGGGGATGCTCCGGTCATCGAATACCTCTCTCAGCAGGAATCGGTTCGGCAGTACCTTGCGAATGTGCGCTCGCTGGTGGACGCCAGCGTCGACAACTACCGCAGTCGTGGCTTTCGCAGCCTCATAGTCGCCTTCGGATGTACGGGCGGCCAACATCGCTCGGTGTACCTGGCCAATCAACTTGCCGAGCACCTGCGCAGCAAGGGTGTGGACGTCGCGCTCCGTCATCTCGAACTGGAGAAAATGTAAGCATGAAAGCGATGGTGTTCGCGGCCGGGCTGGGCACTCGTCTGCGCCCGCTCACCGATGATCGGCCGAAGGCGCTGGTCGAAGTCGGCGACCGCACCATACTGGACATCACGCTTTCACGCTTGCGCGACTTCGGAATTGCCGACGTCATCATCAACGCCCATCATTTCGCGGACGCACTGATCGACTACCTGCGCCGCAACGACAATTTCGGTATGCACGTCGAAGTGTCTCGCGAAGATGTCCTGCTCGACACCGGAGGCGGGCTGAAGCACGCAGCCCATTTCTTTGCGGATTCAAGCGAGCCCTTCCTGGTGCACAACGTGGACGTGCTCAGCGATATCGATTTCGAGAAAATGCTGCGGCGCCATAGTGAAGAAGGATCTCTGGCCACGCTCGCGGTTCAGGACCGGCCCACCTCGCGGCTGCTGCTGTTCGACCATCAGCTTCAGCTCTGCGGACGCAGGACCACGAAAATCGGCGACGAGATCGTGCGACCGGCAGCGAACCTGATGCCCTTGGCTTTCTCCGGCATACATGTGATCTCGCCGAAAATTTTCGAACTAATGACCGAGACGGGAGTCTTCCCGATCGTTGACGCTTACCTGCGGCTCACGAAAGAGGGCTCGAAAATCACAGCCTTTCGTGCAGATGGAGATTACTGGCGTGATCTTGGGACAGAGTCGAGCATCCGCGAAGCGGAACGGGACATGGCGAGCGGCCGTGTGTAGGTGTGATCTCTGCCAGCGGAGCGCAACATCGGATTTATCGTCGGGCGTGAAATGAGAACGTTTCGTTCATTCGAGAGATCGTCGGGCGTCTTCACGACTGGCGCTAACTTCTCACTGGCGTGCGCCGCCGCTCGGGCTCGCGCCCTCGTGATTTGTGTCGCCGGCTGAAGCCGGCTCAGGAACATTCCTAATCACGCCTTACCCAGCACTCCGGCCAGAGGATGGCCTGCGTGCTGGGCTAAGCTATTCCGCGCCTACGGCGCTGAATTGTCCCGAGTTGAACTGCCCCGGCAACTCCCAGAGTCATAGCACGTCTTACTGCAGCCGGGAACCACTTACGAGTGGTTACCCCTTCACCACCTTCAGATTATTCGTCACCGAAAATGCGCCGGGAACGGTCTTAGCGGCAATGCCCGCCATGTTCTTGTCGGCCTCGTTCATCACGAATCCTTCAAGGCTCACATGTCCGTTCTGCACGATGATGTGGACGCTCGGCGCGGCCTCCCAGAAATATTTCGACAGTCCACCCGTACGGGCGAGCGCGTGATACGTCCGCTCGCGTATGCGGTCGTCCATGGGTGACGGAGGCAGCACCTGGATGTTGTTCACGACTTTCTCGACGCCTTCGATTCGCTTGACTGCCTTCTCCGCATCCGGCTTCGAAACCGAATCCTGGCTGGTGAGCGTGCCCGTCAGGGTCACGGTGCGGCCCTGCACCGAGTAGCCCAGATTGTCGAACAACGAGTAGTACGGGAGCATGAGCAGCTCGTGCCGAACCTCTTTTGCGATCTTGTCTTCAGCGGAGTTGCCGCCCGTGACGTTCTTGCCATAATCCGCGACCACCGGGCCGGTGACGGTCAAGGCAGGAGCATTGTCCTGGGGCTGGTTCATCTGTGGGGTGCTCTGTTGCGCGGCCGCTATCATGCCGAAGCTGAGCAGCAGGCCGACTAGTCTTGCATTGCGCATTTCATCCTTTTCCTTCTCTGTTTTGTTAGACACATCAAAAACGTGCTGGACTCGCTCCGTATCAGTTCTTCACAAATGGCCGGCAGCCCGGAACGGCGTCTCTGCGCGTAAAAGCAGCTAACTCATTGTCTTGCGGCGGCGTCCTACTCTTTGGAGCCGGTCTGCAGGTTGCGCGTACAGCGTTTCCGATGTAGAAATGCGGACAGACGTGGGCTGGGGACAAAGGCCAAGGAGGGCGTCATGTTCAGGATCATCACCGTCGAGCGCGAGTATGGAGCGGGCGGCAGCCTGGTAGCGGCCGAATTGGCACATCGCAAGGGCTGGCAGTTGCTCGACCAGCAGCTCACGGGCGAGATTGCGCGCATGGCGGCGGTCGATCAACGAGTGGTCGCTCGCTGCGACGAGAAAGTCGATCCCTTGATGCACCGTCTCGCCAAGGTCTTCTGGCGTGGCAGCTACGAACGCGCTCTGCCCGTGGCCGACCAGCACATCTTCGACGCCGATAGGATGGTCGATCTGGCGCACCGGCTCATCGGAGAAAAAGCTCAGGAAGGAAACTGTGTCATTGTGGGCCGCGGCGCGCCCTACATTCTGCGTGATCGTCCGGATACGTTTCGGGTGTTCGTCTACGGCTCCCGCGACGAGAAAATCAAGCGCATGGTTCGCTTGAAGATGAGCGAAAAAGAAGCGACGGAAATGGTCGACACCATCGATCAGGAACGCAGCGCCTTCGTACGCAAATACTTCAATGCGGAGTGGCCGTGCCGCCGGCTCTACCACATGATGATCAACTCCGATACGGGGCTTGAGTTCGTCACCGACACCATCCTGCGCGCCATGGACGAACTGGAGCACAGGCATGGGCATCCCGCCAATGTGGCCTCCGGGGCACACCAGCCGCAACACGCTGTCTGAAGCATCGCCAACCTGGCCCGAGCAACCCTTATCACCCCCGGCGCCGGTCCACCTGGGTTTGGCGCCTGATTACCGCGTCACAGTCCCCGTGTGATGCATGAACTTGTGCCCGTGGGATTCGCCGCTACACTCAATATGTCTGGCAACCGAGCCGCCGGCAGGTGGCCCGACTCCCGTCCATCTTGCAAGACGGAAGCGCCTCGCTAACGGCTCCCAGTTGACGACATGGGAGGTCTGTATGCCACTCAACCAACTTCGCAATTATCTGGATGAGAATCACGTCCGCTATGTCGTGATTTCCCACTCCAAGGCGTATACCGCGCAAGGCATTGCAGCGGTGGCCCATATCTCGGGAAAAGAACTGGCCAAGACCGTGATCCTCAAGCTCGATGGAGCGCTGGCCATGGCCGTGTTGCCTGCGTCGTACCACGTCGACCTGAAAGCGCTGAAGAAGGCGACGGGAGTAAACACCGCGGAACTGGCCAGCGAATATGAGTTCAAACAGCACTTCCCGGACTGTGAAACCGGAGCCATGCCTCCGTTCGGAAACCTGTACGCTATGCCGGTCTATGTGGATGCGACGCTGGCCGAAGATAAGGAGATTGCTTTCAACGCGGGTTCACACCTGGAGCTCATTCGACTGGCCTACGAGGATTTCGAGCGCTTGGTGCAACCGCTGACGCTCCATTTCTCGTTTGGCCGCCCCGTCCATGAGCTGACTTACGCGTAGCAGCAGGATTTGGACAGAGCACTTACAGACTGCTGTTCAGGCCGGGTCGGGTAGGGAGCCGGAACTACCGGTGCCGTACACTCGCCGCTCCTCGCTTTGTAAAAAGTCCAATATTGACAGCCCTGTGCAATTGACAATCCGCCCTGATTGAGAGAAGATTCAGCCACTTTTTGTCCCGCGCTTTTCTAGCAAACCCCACACGCCTGAAAAGTTCAGTGACAAGTTTTGCGTTCCATCACTGGCTTGCGCTGCTCCTGCCGTGAAAACGCTTTGCCCCGGAATTAACCCATTTCTTGGAGAGGACAATTGTGAAGAAGAGATTTCTGTTTGCGTTAGCTGCGATGGCGCTTGGCGCCTGCGCAGTGACCAATGCACAAACCATTACCCGCCTTGCTCACTCGGCGCCGGATGGCGCTGAAACGGTGATGCTGCTCACCGATGGCCGAGCGCTGGTGCAGGGCGACAACGATTCGGACTGGTGGACCCTTACCCCGGACATCAATGGCAGTTACGTCAACGGCACCTGGAAGCAGGTAGCCAGTCTGCCGTCCGGCTATTCGCCTTACGCTGAGACCGAAGCGGTGCTGATCGATGGGCGCGTGATTATCGAAGGCGGCGAGTACAACTTCGGCTCCTTTGCCTTCACCAATCAGGGCGCAGTTTATGATCCCCTCGCCAACACTTGGACGATGCAAGCTCCCCCAACCGGATGGGACTTCTTCGGCGATACGCCTTCGGCAGTGCTCCCGAATGGCAAGTTCATGATGGGCCGCAAGTTCGACATGAAGATGGCGGAACTGGATCCCCACACGCTTACCTGGTCCGCCCTGAACTCCACCGGTAAGAGCGACTGGTTTGCGGAAGAAGGCTGGACGCTGCTGCCGAACGGAACCATCATCACGGTTGACGTGCTGAATTCTCCCAACTCTGAGCATTACAACCGCACCACACAGACGTGGATCCAGGACGGCAGCACACAGGCGCTGCTGATGGGTCCGCCGGAAGTTGGCTGCCTGAACGGCCAGTGGGGAACTTACTGCCCGCCGGGCGAAGTCGGCCCGCAGGTCCTGCGTCCCGACGGCACCGTTTTCGCTACCGGCGCGCTGCATCGTGGCGAATCCACCGGCCACACCGCGGTCTATACCCCCGGCGCTCCCGACCAGCCCGGCACCTGGGTCAAAGGTCCTGACTTCCCAGGCGGCGATTACTGCGACGACAACTTTGCTGCTTTGCTGCCCAACGGAAACGTCCTGGTCAGCAGTGCCGGCAACAGCCTGTATGAATTCAATGGCACCACCCTGACGCGGACTGGGTCGGGTGGCGGTTCGTTGCTGGTTCTCCCCACCGGCGAAGTCCTGGTCGACGGTGTCGAAACCTATAAGGGTGCGGGCACCTATCAGCAGTTCTGGGCGCCGATGCTCTTCCCGCTTTCCGTAGTCGCGATCGGCCGCGGACAAACCTACATGGCGTATGGCTCGAACTTCAACGGGATGTCGCAAGCTCATGGCTTCGGCGATGAATTCCAGACAGCCACCAACTACCCGCTCGTGCGCCTGACCAACATGGCGACCGGACACGTGTTCTATGCCCGCACGCACGATCACAGCTCGATGGGCGTGCGCCAACTGGGATCGCTGGCTGCCACGCACTTCGATGTGCCGGCGGCCGCCGAAGTCGGCACCACCAAGATGGAGGTCGTGGCCAACGGCATTCCGTCGAACCCAATCACGGTCATGGTGTTCTAATTTCCGGCAGCCGGATAACCGGCATCACCGACATGGGGCGGAGGCTATCCTTCGCCCCTTTTTCTGTTTGCGAATGCAGCCCAAACTAGATCAGGGCGCCTATAGGCGCCCTGCTTGCCACGAGAATCGTTTTGCCAGCTACCAGCGGTTGCCGCCGCCACCGCCGCGACCGCCGTAGCCACCCCGACCACCGCCGCCGCCATCGCGACCGTAGCCGCCACGGCCTGCACCACCGCCGCCACGCGGACGGCTCTCTTTGGGCCGGGCTTCGTTGATGTTGAGATTGCGGCCGCCCATCTTGGTGCCATTCAGGGCTTCCATGGCTTTGGTAGCGGCATCGTCATCCGTCATCTCGACAAAGGCAAAACCGCGAGGCTGGCCGGTATCGCGATCGGTAACGATGCTAACTCTGTCCACTGCACCATACGCTTCGAACAGCGAACGAACAGAATCTTCCGTCGCGTCGTAGCTTAAGTTTCCAACATAGATGTTCTTCATTTCGTCCTCACATGGGGCGCCTCGCCGATAACGGCTCGGACGGAAGGTGGTTGACGTGTGCGACTGGAAGACTCAAGCTGCGAGCTCGCGGTCCAAGACAGAGAGGGCAGCCGTTGCCGCCCTCCGGTTTCATCTGGTTTCGGTTAGAGAAGCTGTACGTTTTCGGCCTGCCAACCCTTGGTGCCACGCTTCACTTCAAAACTGACCTGCTGACCTTCCTGCAATGAGCGAAAGCCATTGGCCTGAATCGCCGAGAAATGCACGAACACGTCATCGCCGTTCTCGCGCGAAATAAAGCCAAAGCCTTTGGCATCGTTAAACCACTTTACTGTTCCTTGTTCCATTGTGTTGCTAGTTTTCCTTGAATTGATGTTGCGCTGGAAGATCGGAAGTTGCCGGACAGGAATCGCTCGGTCAGGAGGGATGGCTGCGGTCAAGCCGTTCGAACAAACGCAACATTAGTATACCGTACTTTCGATCCTGGCGTGCCGCCGGTGCCGTTGACACTACTCCGTTCGAGACTGGTGAGAGATCCATCTACCGGCTCTTGTAGGGCTGTTTCAGATATTGGCGCGCGATCTCCGCCGAGCCGGAAGCCGAATTCTCCGCGATGACCGCACGATATTTCGCCAGCGCGGTATCGCGCTTCTGCAGAACGTCGTACATCTCCCCGGCGGCCAAGGTAGCTTTGGAACGAAGCTCCGAGTCCGGCGATAGGCTGGCCGCCGCATCGTACGACTCCGCCGCCTCTTCATATTGCCGCTGTCCACGCAAGGCCTCGCCCAGACCATACTCCGGAATGTCGATTCGGCAGGTGGAATATCGGCTCTGCTGACATCCCTGTACCACTTTTCGGTAGGCGGCGATCGCCGCCTGCCCCTGGCCGGCAGCATTGAGCAGGTGTGCGTACTCAGCGGCGACCAGGAAATTCTTCGGATTCTCCTGTTGCAGCTGGCCGACGACCTGAATGGCCTCGGGATATTTTTGTTCTCGCCGCAGAAAGAGCGCCAGAGCCACCTTGGCATCGCTCGCCACATCCGGCGTTCCATGCGCGGCTACATCGCGCAGGTAATCCAGACCCTTTTGCTTGTTTCCGGTAATGCCCCCCATCGCCACTGCCACCTTTACTGGAAGGCTAAGACTCCCAATGATGTAGAGGTGAATTCCCACAATGTTCTTGGCATCGATGAAGCTGGGGTCAATCTCCAACACGCGTTCGTGGTCGTGGCGCGCGCCCACCGCGCTATGCAGGGCGGCGAACCAGGCGTGCTGGGCCATCGCCATATAGGTGGCGCGCAATCCCCGGGTCACACCGCGCGCGTAGAGCGCATAGATATCGTTTGGATTCTGCTGCAACTGCGCCTCTTCCAAAACCGAAGCCTGGGCACTCAGCTGCTTGACGCGCTCCTGCACCTTGGGATCAAGAGGCTGCAGATTCTTCCTTGAGATGAAGCTGTCGGAAGCGTAGGACTCCGTATCTAATGCACCAATTCGGTAAAGTTCCTGGAAGATTATCCCCGCCAGCAAGTGATTCAATGCGTGAGGGTCATCGGGATGTTCCTTGGCCGCGGTCTCGAACTCTTTAATCGCCTTGTCATATTCCAGGTTATTAAAGTCCTCGAAACCCTTCCGGGTAGTGGCGTCGTTGCTGTAGCGGGTTGGGACAGTGCTGGCAGGGGCCGCGGGTAAGCAGACCGCGGAGAAGATCAAAACACCCAAAAGTGCTAGGCAGTAACAACTTGCTGGATAAGGTCGCATCCGTTTCGATACCTGAGAAGTTTACCCGATATTCCGATGACCCGAAAACGAGGTACAAACATTTTCAGCAGTTGATGCGCCACACACCGTTATGACTCTTTTGAAAGTTGCCCGTAGGGATTCGTTTTCCGAGGCCGAGGCCGCTCAGTCGCTCGGCATAACCACATTCGAGTTACACCAACTCCTTGATCGTTTTATCTTCAATGAGGGTACGCCCCGGCCTGCCAACATTGAATTCACCTCCAGCGACCTCCTGTTGCTGGCCTACTGGAACGAAGAATCGAACGAGCCCGCGGAGAAGAAATCTTGTAGTAACGTGATTTCCATCCTTGATCACAAGTAAAGGGCTCTGGGTAACGACAAGCCAAGTGCCACTCCGGTAGCGATCGCGGACGTGGTCCGCAGCAAGGCGCTTGCCGTGTGATAAGTTACGACAAGCTTGACCGCCCATCTCCAGGAAATCCTGCAGCGTTCCTATCGGGAGTTGCGCCCTCGCGCTCCCATGCCGCAGTTTCGTGTCGAGTTTTACCCTTTCACGAACGTCAATAACACCATTCGGCTGCGTGAGGGCGTACTTCACATCCGTTTCTCCGATTTGCTGGAGGGCGCTCCGGAGAGCGTCATCGAAGCCATCGCGCATATTCTTCTGGCGAAAATCTACAAGAAGCCCATCGCCGACGGGCATGCGGGCCGATATCGCAAGTACGTCGGGAGCAAGGATCTCAGCGCGAAAGCCCACCTGCTTCGACAAGTACGAGGACGGAAGCAGATCGATTCAGCGCAAGGCAAGGTCTGGGACCTGGAGGCGATCTTCGAAGATCTGAATCGGCGCTTCTTCCATGGTCTGATGGGACGCCCGCAACTGACGTGGAGCCGCAGTCATGCGCGCAACAGCCTGGGCCATTATGACCCTGCCCACAACGCAATTGTGGTCAGCCGCGTCTTCGACCACCCGCGCGTGCCTCGCTTCGCCGTCGAATACATCCTCTACCACGAAATGTTGCACCTGAAGTATCCCGTGAAGTTGAAGGGCAGCCGGCGCTGCATTCACGGACAGGAGTTTCAAGCGGAGGAGCGGCTCTTCCCTCATCTGAAGGAAGCGAAGGATTTCCTGAAGACGCTGTAGCACTCGACTACGCGGCGCGGCGCGCGACCTGGCGCCGGACAATGCCGACGAACTCCGAGGCGGAGAGGTCGATGCGGTACAACCGGCGGCTCGCGTTGGCGAAGCGCAGTTTATAGGGATATTCCCCCGTCATGTAATCGCAGCTGAACCCTTGCTCTAATGCGAGGGCTGTCGCCTCGAATAGAAGCGCCACGCCGGGAGAATACACCGCCCAGTCCGGATTGAAATAGGTGGTATAGAAGCGGCGCATGCCGCCGTCAGCAAACGTCACCAGTGCCGCCACCACGGAATGCACGGCGTCCTCGAGCGTCAACACGCGGCAGTTCTCAGCCTCGGCGGCAGCAATCGCAACCATGAAACCGCGGCGCTGCTGATCCCGAAAGACATTGTTGATGTCACCGGGAAACTGATCGCCCTTCAGCCGATAGATTCGCTCCAGCATGGAGTGCTCGGCTCCCGAGTACTGATGAAGGCTCACTCCGGCCTTGTGCAGCCGGCGAAGCTGGCGTGCGGCCCTGGCATGGGCATGGCGAAACTGCTCCGCCGTGATCTTCGAGGCATCCACCCAGGGCGCACGCGCATACTCAACCGGGCTGAAGTCGCTCCAGGTCGTCTTCGCCTCTTCTTCCTCCATAGCGATGAGCCAAAGCGGCGCGTCGAGCGCCTCCAACATCTCCCACGCGACGTGCAGGAGATTGCGGTCGCCCGCATGGAGAACACTGCGATAGTCGAAGAGGGTCTCACCCAGGAGTTCGAGCCAATTCGCCTCGCGATTCAGAGCGGCCGGAATGATTGCCGCACCGTTGTCGCTCTCCACGGCGCAGACCATCGGCGAAAAACGATCACGGAACATCTGTGCGGCAAGCCGGTTCCATGCGAACCGCTGGAACATCGTCTTGGGACAATGACGCAGCAGTTCGTTCCACAAAGGCCGCAGCTTGTCCATTTCGCTAACTGAGTGCGCCACGGTTTTGCGGATTCCAGCCATAGGGGGAGGAACAGCTGCTACGAGGCTTAGAGGCAAACGTCAACCATGAGGTTGTGAGTAGCTGCTGCTGGCCTTTAGGCCAGCGTTCAGGGCGAAGAAAGGTCGCGCTTCAGACCTCGCTTTTTTGCGAAGGTTCGCGTCAGGGCACGACTTCAGTCGTGCCGAAATGCCTTTAATTTTCTTAATTTCGGGCGGATTTCAGTCCGCGAACGGCCCATTATGAATTTTTCAGGAGCCCTTAAATCGCTGGCTTTGGAAGTACAGGTTCTTCTTCCGCGATGTCTTCGCTGATCCCCGCCCCGCGATAGGCGCGCACGATGTCCTCCAGCGCGAGTACTCCCACTAATCTCTGGAAATCGGCGCGATGCACCACCGGCACCAGCGGCCACTGCCCGATGATCCGCAGCGCGGTATCGAGTGTGAAATCCGGGTGTAGGTACGGAAGATGGTGCAGCAGCACGGAACGAAGCGGCTGATCCGAGTCGGGCATGGCCAGAAGTTCGCCACGGCTCACGCCTCGCCAGTCGCTGTCCCCCATGCCCACCAGGAAGAACTCCTGCGAGGAGCCTTTCACTTGTTCCAGCGCCCGATGCACCGACATGTCGCGCGTCAGCAGCTGCCCGACCGGCGGGCGCATGGCGTCCTCCACCCGCAACAACGGCATCTCGCGTTCCTCTTCCAGCGATGGCAGGTCAATGCCGTCCTGCCGCGAAAGCATGTCGAACACCGGCGTCGGCTCAAAGGTACGCGAAATAACATAGGCGATGGCGTTCGAGATGATGACCGGAACGATGATGGTGTAATTTCCGCTGACCTCCAGGATCATGAAGACGGACGTCATCGGCGCACGCAAGATCCCGGCAAACAGCGTGCCCATTCCCACCAGTGCATATGCGCCGACAGGAATCGCCAGATGTGGAAACAGCATCTGCTCGACCATTCCTACCGCGCCACCAATCATCGCTCCCATAAAGAGCACTGGCGCAAACAAGCCGCCCGGCGTGCCCGAACTGAACGACAGCCCAGTCCCTAAGATTTTCAGAGCACCCAGGATGAGCAGCACCTGCCACGTGAACTGCTCGTGCATGGCCTGGTCAATGTAGGTATAGCCGGCGCCCATGATCTGCGGATACCGTATGCCCACAAAACCGACAATGAGCCCCGCCACCGCAGGTTGACACCAATACGTCCAGGCAGGAAGTTTACGCAGGCGTGGGCGCAGGTAGCCGATGTACTTCACGAAGATCAGCGACGCCACGCCTCCGATCACGCCGAGAACGGCGTAGGCTCCAAGCTCGCCAATGTGTTCCAGGTGATATTGCGGAACGCGAAACAGCGGCTCATCGCCCAGGAACCAGCGGGAGACGATAGCGCTGGAGATTGCCGCGAGGACGACCGCTCCCAAAATGCCGGCAGTCCAGCGTCCGATTACCTCCTCGATCACAAACAGCACTGCCGTGATCGGCGCATTGAAAGCGGCCGCCAATCCCGCTGCGGCGCCCACCGGTGCAATCAGACGGAGTTTTTCCCGTGACATGCGGAGCTGACGCCCAACCGCCGAGGCGATTCCCGCTCCAATCTGCAGCGAAGGATCTTCGGGGCCGAGCGGTGCTCCCCCGCCGATGGCCAAGCCGGCTGTAAGAAATTTTCCGATGATCGTCGAAAACGGTATGTACCCGTCGTAGATGTAGAGAGCAGCCTTGGTCTGATTCACGCCGCTGCCGCGCGCTCTCGGGAACAGCTTGACGACCAGAGCTGCGACGACAAGCCCAGTCAACGTGGGCGCCAGAACTACCCGTGGAAAGGTCGGGTGCAGGCCGCTGCCCAGCAGCTTGATCCGCAGCAGATCGATGCAAATCCGGAAGCAAACCACCGCCAGGCCGGACGCGAGGCCGATCATGACCGCCACCAGCAGAAAGAATTGCTCTTCCCGCACGCTGAACCGCTCGGGCGAGAGCATGTCCCGCAAGGCGTCCCAGTACTTGCGCCGGGTGGGCGTGGAAACCGCAGACTTAGGCGCGGCGGTGGAAGACGATTTTACCGTTTCATTGCTATCCCCATTCATCGCTGGTACTCCGCCTCGCGGGTAGCAATCAGCTGCAGCGCACGCTCCTCAGTGGTCTGCGGAGGGCACAGGCTTTCCGTCGCCCGTACAACCTGGAAAACAAAATCCATGGTCGGCATCATGGCATCAGGATTGTTTCGCAACCCGTCAGCAGTGGCGGACGACTGCCGTTGCAAGCCGCTGTCGTAGAGCAGTTCGAGTGTGCTGGGTGGTGGGGCGATCGGCGCGATTGGCGCGGTGTAGCCATTCTTTTTCGTAGGCAGGACCGGCGCAGGCTTCTTTGACCCCGAAGCGGTCGTAGTCGCGCCGAGCGTGCCTTTCTGCTGGGATGCGCACTGCGTCAGCTCATCCATTGCTAAACGGAACGCCGCAGCGACCCGACTCGCACGCTCAGCAACTCTCAGGTTGCGCAGGAAGGGATCCATGGCGAAGACTTGCCGCGCCAAGTCCAGCTCAGCGGATTCCTGGCTCCCGGGTTTCGCTCCGGTGAGCACATCGGCTGTGCTCAACAGATGAACGGCATTGCGGTAGTCTCCCAGGGCAAGCGCAGCCTGGCCTGCCCCTGACAGCGCGTCCACGTTGCGACTGTCTTCTTTCAAAACCGCCTGAAATGATTTCTGCGCGCGCCGGGATTCGCCCAGTTTCAGCAGAAGCGACCCAGCCTTCAGTTGTGTGGCCGGATCCTCCGGCGATTCGGCTTGAATGGCGATCAGCTCCGCCGTAGCACGCCCGCGGTCTCCGAGCCTCATCAGGTACTGCACCAATTCAAATCGCGTCTCAGTACGGTGCTGCAGGGGATCGTCCTGCCATACGCCATCGATGGCGGCCCGGTAATAGCGGCTCGCCGCCGGGGGCTGGTTCTGCCCGGCATAGAGGCGCGCCAGGTCAAGATTCAACTCGCCGTTGGCGGGATCCTGCGACCAGAGGCTGAGCAAATTGGCACGCGCTTCAGCCACACGGCTCTCCTTCATCAGAGCTTCCGCAAGTCTCAACCGGTATACCCGACTGGCACTGTCATAGCCCAAGGCATTGCGGTAGTCCTCAATGGCAACGGTGGGGTATCCCTTCGCCATCGCTTCCTCGCCGCGGGTAAACCAGCGCTGGGCGAGGTCCGATTGAAGATCCCTCAGGTAGGACACGTACCACTTGGTGAGCCCCGTGCCGGCAAAGATCGCGATGATGAGAAGGATGAAGACGACTCGAACCCGCCGGCTGGCGTTCAGCTTGCCGCACGCAGAACACCAATAGCTGCCGTCCGGCAGTAGCCTGCCGCAACGCGTACATCGAAGCTCAGTGGGCGCAAGTAGCTCGACGGGCATTCTTGGACAGCAACTGCGAAAAATTTCGCAGTGCTCCTACTGTAACAAGAGATGCGTTCAGACAGAGGATGTAGCGAAGCAGGAGTACCGCAGACCTTACATGATGATGTCTTTGGCCTGCTGGGTGAGGGGATACTGCATGTCCTGCAGATCGAATCTGACCAGATTCAGGCCGTAAACGCAGAACTCGAAGTCGCGCGCCAGCTTGCCGAATAGCGGGGCGAGTTTGGCATATTCCCACTGGTCGAACTTGGAAACGATGTAGTAGCTCTCTTTGCCGGCCTTTACAAAGTCGATCAAGTTCTCCAGCCGGGCGCGGCGCAGGCGAAAGTGATTGATGCTTTCGGGAAACATCCCGGAGAGGAACAAGGTGTAATCGCCGATGTGCTTGCGCACCTGCCGCTCGCGATCAAACGAAGGGGCCGGGCCGTAAACCGGATCGGCTTCCAGCAACATCTCGCCGACATCCTGCAAGGGCCGGCTGTTGGCATTGCGGAGCTTGAAGAGCTGCTCGCACTCGCAGAATTCGGTCATCATATTGATGACGTAGTCCTGCACCTCAGAATCGTGCAACCCGAGATCCCGCTCGAAGTGATGGTGAATGAGTTCCGAGAAGAGTTCCTGCAACGGGTGCGATTCCGGG
>Ga0335077_10001411_pt1 | contig 28443 bp, 24 predicted proteins | sample Lox_Sample_31_FD_207151 | JGI IMG/M metagenome (GOLD analysis project Ga0335077, IMG submission 207151) | Soil microbial communities from Loxahatchee National Wildlife Refuge, Florida, United States - Lox_Sample_3.1 | ecosystem: Environmental > Terrestrial > Soil > Wetlands | place: USA... | reverse complement strand
GGCGGCAGCGACAGCTCGGCGACCGCCACTGGCCCGGCCCAGCTGAACGCGCCCTGGCTGAGCACGCGCCGCTCGGCCGGGAGGACGAGTCTCGCGCGGCACCTTCGCAGCACGTTTCTGTCCGCGTCGGCCGCCGGCCGCGCCGTCACCGCGACCGTGCCCGGTCGTGCTCCGGCGCGTACCAGCAGGTCGTCCCCGGCCGTCAACGCGGGCAGGAACGTGCCGGCCGGCACCATCGTCAGGTCCAGGGCTGCGCTGATCCCGTCCGGCGCCGGGTCGCCGGCCCGCCCGGCCGGCCGCGCGGCCGCGGCCGGCCGGGACCTGAGGTACTCGTCGACGCTCAGCTCAGCCGCCGCCTCGACCCGCGCCCGGACCCGCCGCGCGGCGGCTGCGTCATCCGGCCGGGCCAGGTCGGCGGCGGCCAGCGCCGCCGCGGCCTGCCGGTCAGTGATCGCCGGCAGCTCGACCTGCGCGAGCGACCGTGCCGCCCGCACCGCGGCGGCGCGCGCGGCCCGGTCCATGCCCGCCTCCAGCGCGAGCCGGGCCTCCTGGGCGTCCCACCACGGCGAGGACGAGACCGGGCTCGTCGCGCGGCCGGCGCGCAGCCGGGCCAGCGCCGACAGCGCACCGCCGGGATCGGCCAGCGGGCCGAGGCCCGCGCCGGGCCGCCGGCGACTGGCAGCCCGGCGTACCCGCTCCGGGGCATCGTTGCCGAAGTGACCGGCCAGGAACGCCGCGCCACGTTGCGTCAGTGTGCCGTCGGCGGCCGGCGTTCCCGCAAAGACGGTGAGCCTGCAGAGGCGGCCGGTGACGCGATCGAAGATCAGCTCGATGTCCGGAGCCGGACGCAGCCACGCCCCGCCCGCGGCGCCCGTCGTCAGGTAGTCCTGCACGACCTGGCCCGTCGCTTCGATGTAAGTCAGTCTCGGCTCGGCAGTCATGACGACCACCCTGGTCGCGCGGCACCGTCAGCGCGAGGGCGCGCGGCTGCCGCGAAGACTGCCCGCGCCACCACCCGACGTGCAGGACCAGGGATCCTGCCCGTCACTGCTCCGGGAACAGCGCCTGGATCTCATGCTCCAAGCTCGCTGCCCAGCTCGCGGGGTCGGTCCCGGCAGGCGCCGTCGCGGTGCTCACGCGCAGGCGCAGAACGGCTACGTGCCGGCGCAGGCGCTTCTCCGCCTCGGCGCGCTTGCTCGCGGTGCTCTCGGCCACCTGCTCGGCGTGCCGCACGTCCGCCTTCGCCGTCGCGATGCGGTAGTGCTGCGTGCGCGCCATCACTGCGGACCCGCACAGCACGAGCCCGGCCGAGACCGCGGTCAGCAGCACCGCCTGGAGCAGCGCGGTGGGCAGCGGCTCCCCCGCTACCGCCATCAGGAACTGCATGCGCAGCAGGAGCAGGCCGGTGAAACCCAGCGCTACTGCGACCACGAGCGCCACTCGCTTCCGGCGGCTGGCTCGTGTCAGCTCGAAGCCGAGCATCGCCGCGAGCGAGGCCACAAGCAGGATGCCGGTGATCAGCCAGGTACCGGCGCTGGGCAGGCCGAATGCCTGCGCTGCCCAGTTGAGCGGCACGCAGTCGAGCGCAGCCAGGACGGCGATGAGGGTCGCGCCAGCCCAGAACGTGAGCACCCGGACGCCGGCCGGGTCGAACTTGGTGATCACGGTGGTGAGTCGCTGCCGCGCACCGTCGGCCTTGGCCTCGGCCTGGCCTTCATCACCGGCAGTCTCGTTTCGGTGGATCCTGGACTGCTGGGCTTCCGCGATCTCGCGGGCCGCATGCTTGTCCGTGCGGGCCAGCGCGTTCAGCACCCCGCCGGCCTGCGGCTGGGTACTGACGCCATCCGTGCGCTCCATCGTCGCCTCCTAGAAAAGTACGTGCTAGCAGTGATGAGCTGAGGTCGCCGAAAACCTGACACTGCGCACCACGTTGGCGCAGGCCAGAATTGGTCACAATGCGACTTCCCAGTGCGGATCGATCGTGGTGAGGACGACCATGAGGTCCTGCCGGGCGCGGCTGAGCCGCTTGTGCCGCGCGCTCGCCGGAATGTCGGCCGGGTCGAACCACTCGCGGTAGCCGGCCCGCAGGTCGGCGTTCAGCTCGGCCTTGCTCACGCAGCCGTGGAACGCCTCGGCCAGTACCCGCTCAGTGACGGCCAGGATCAGGCTGCGATAGCGGACAGGGTCCGGGGAACTCGCGCGAATACTGGCGAGCAGTTCGCCGCGAATCCGCCGGCAGCGCCGCTGCCGCTGCTCGCAGCGCAGGTGCCACTGCGCAAGCTCGGCCGTGTCTCGTGCCGGTGCCGCCAGCACCCGCCACGGCTCCGCCTGGCCGGCTATCTCGTCCGGCTCGAGGAGCACTACCTGCCACCGCTGCCTGCTGATCGCGTGGTACAGCGTCGTGCAGAAGTAGGCGCGCAGGTTCAGGATCTGAGTCGGATCTACGATCGTCGCGAGCAGGTAGAAGGTCTCCTGCAGGCCGTCCTCAGCGAGCTCCGGGCAGCCTGGACCCGCCCACCGGAGCGCCAGCCGCCACGTCAGCGGCTCGTACCGGATCTCGATGAGGCGACGGATGAATGGCCCTGCGGCGAGACCGCCGCCGTTCCCAGCGCCACGCACCACTCAGCCACCTCCCGAATGCTGGGATGCGGCTCTACCTATCTCTACTATTCTCTGCTAAGATCTAGTAGAGATTTGATAGAGCTATTTTTCTAAGGTTAGATATTGAAATGGCAGTGCGTCAACGGGTAGCAGGCTCTATAGTTCCTGGCGAGCTTCTTCGCGCCTGGGCCCGCCGCCGCGCACAGGCTTCGCCAGAGTCCGCGCCGCCGGAGGTGACCTAGCAATGCCCGCGCCGCATGCCGCCGTTGAACTCGCACTGCGGCTCCGTAAGCTGCGCGAGAGCACCTGGCCCGACAGGACGCTGAGCAGGGCGGAGCTCGCGGAAGCGCTGACGAAGAGCGGCGAGCCGGTAAAGGCCGTCACGATCGCCTCGTGGGAGAACCTCAAGTCGCCTAAAGTGCCTCCAATAGCTCGTATAAGTGCATATGCTCAGTTTTTCGCTACACACCGGACCGTTGACGCCGGCCTGTGCCTGGTGCCGAAGCGCGACCTCACGCCCCCGGAGATGGCGGAGTTCGAGCGGCTCCGACGCGAACTCCTCGAGCTGCGCGAGGGCGCTAGCGAGACCGCCCAGCGCAGATCCTGGCAGCTGCCCGATCCAGGGCCGGCCAACATCGTGTGCTCGCAGCTCCCCGCGGACGAGCTAAGCCCGCTTGCCGATCCGGCTAACGCCAACTACACCGAGCTCTTGCGGTACGCAGACCTCGACGCGCTGGTCGAACTGCACGGCCACATTCGAGCCGAGAACCCGGCAATGGACGTATTCTTCCGGGCATCGACCGCCGTTAAGCCCGACGATCTCACGTCGCACCTCATACTTGTCGGCGGCATCGCCTGGAATGAAATTACTGCACGTCTCTCGGAGATGGTCCGACTACCAGTCCGGCAGATCAGCGATCTGTCGCTACTAGAATCTGGCGAATTCTTTGTAACGGAAGAGGGCGGCAAGGAGCGCCGTTTTCTGCCCAAGTGGAGAGACGGCGACACGGTGCTCGACGAGGACGTCGGTCTGCTCGCCAGGGTGCCGAACCCGCTAAACTCTGGTAGCACGCTTACCATATGTAACGGCATCCACAGCAGGGGCGTCTATGGAGCGGTGCGCAGCCTCACCCACGACAAGCTGCGCGAGGCAAATGAACGCTATATAGCCACCCACTTTGGCAGCAGTAGGTCATTCATAATCCTGATGTCCGTCAAGGTAATCGAAGGAGAGACCATGACTCCCGACTTCAATAGCCCTGGTGTCGTCCTGCGCCAGTGGAAGTGGCCGCTGGAAGAGGAGCGCTAAGCGAGCGACCCCCGTAGAATTCCTGAACAGATCAGACCATGGGCTACCAGTCCCTTGGAGATGTGCGGCAGCACGACAGCCACCACAGCCTCGTCGGCATGCCCGAACATGCGAGCGGGGCCGGCATGCCGCCGGTACCGCTGGACGCCATCATCGTGCCGGGGTCCAGGAAGGTGCCGAACTTCGAGCACGCCATCGGGCTCGCGCACGCGATCGGCTGCAAGCTCGTCGCCATCTGCAGCCACGATGTCACCGCGTGGCACATGCAGCGGATGGCCGCGTCCTTGTCGTTCGAGAACCTGATCGCGATCGATCTGCCCGACGGCTACTCGCATCCGCTCCTGGACTTCGAGACGGCCGGCTGGCTGAACCGTGAACTGCCCGATGCCTGCACCCACAAGAGCAATCTCAGCGCGAAACGCAATATCGGCCTGCTGCTCGGGACGATGCTGGGCTGGACGCGCGTCTTCTATCTCGACGACGACATCAGGAACATCGAGGCATCGGGCCTCCGCAAGACCATCGCGATGCTCGATGACGGATACACGGTCGCCGGGCTGCGGGTAACTAAGTTCCCCGATAACTCCGTGGTCTGTCACGCGCACCGGGCGACAGGCGGTCAGCTGCAAGGCGTCTTCGTCAGCGGATCCGCGCTGGCCATGGATATCGAGGGTGCGCCCGGCTTCTTTCCCGAGATTTACAACGAGGACTGGCTCTCGTTCTATCCTGCAGCCGTCAGCGGCAAGCTCGGCCTTTCGGACTGTCACGCGACCCAGTTGCTGTACGACCCGTTTGACACACCGCACCGCGCCGCGTGGCAGGAATTCGGCGACATGCTGGCCGAGGGCATTTACGGCTTGCTGCACGACCGGCGGGACCTCTCGTACGCGACCAGCGATTACTGGCAGATGTTCCTGCGCGCCAGGCGCCATTTCCTAGAGGACATCCTGGTGCGCACCGAGGATCCGCGCATAACTGTCCGGCCGGGCCTGGTGGAGTGCGTTGAGACCGCACGCAAGATCCTCACCCAGGTCACGCCCGAGCTGTGCGTGCATTATGTGCGGCTCTGGCAGCATGACCAGGTGACCTGGACGCAGCGGCTGGCGAGCATCAAGGGAACGGCGACGACGATCGACCAGGCCACCCGCGAACTCCGCCTGCCAGCATCCGGCCCGACGTGGGAGACCACACTGCCGATGCCAGACCAGCGCTATGGCCCCGCCGAGGTCACCGCCGCCGCTCCGCAGCGGCCGGCGTCCCTGCTTCAGGTCGCGCTTAGCCTGCTGCAAACTACTCTGCGCATCTGAGCTGCTCTGCGCGAGCCGCTGAACTGGGCGTTCGCTGCTCGTGACGGGCAGGATTGTGCACTAATCTTGGCTGGCCCAGGGCCCGCGTAGCATCGGGGCCGTGGACATGGAGTCCGGCTCTGGCAACCCGCAGTCCGTGTTTGGCGAGGTGCGCTCTGCGGACGGTACTGCCATCGGCTATCAGCGGGTCGGGGCGGGTCCCGCGGTCGTCCTGCTGCATGGGGCGGGGCAGCTGTCGGGGAACCTGATGCGGCTTGCCCGCGGGCTTTCGGGAGCATTCACGGTGTACGTGCCGGACCGACGTGGCCGGGGCAGGAGCGGACCGCATGGCGACTTCCGCGGGCTGCGCACTGAGATCGAGGACCTGAGCGCCCTGCTGGACGCTTCCGGCGCCAGCCGCCTGTTCGGGCTCAGCGCTGGAGCGGTCATCGCGATCGAGGCGGCTCTCGTGCGACCGGATGTCACCAAGCTCGCGCTGTATGAGCCACCGCTGACTTTCGACGGCGTCATTCACGGTGACTGGGCTCCCGAGTACGAACGGCAACTCGATGCCGGCAAGCCAGGGGCCGCACTCGTCACGGTGCTCAAGGCCACCGCGGACCGGACCTCTCCGGTCCGCTGGCTCCCGCGGCGACCCATGGCTGCCGTGTTGGACTTCGCGATCAAGCGCACAGCCAGCCGGCCCGCGCCCGCTGACGTTATGTCGCCCCGCGAGCTGGTCCCCACGGTGCGTTACGACGCTCAGACGGTCAACGGTGCGGCGGGAGCGCTGGAGCGATTCGCGGGGCTGTCTTGTGAGGTCCTCTTGCTCGGCGGCTCAAGGAGTGCCCGCAATCTCACTGCTTCACTCGACGGCCTGGGCCGCGTGCTGCCCGGCGCAAGGCGGGTGGTGATACGCGGCGGGGGCCACACTGCCGCGGACAACAGCCGTCAGCCCGACCGGATAGCGGCGGTACTGCACGACTTCTTCAGCTAGCACCTAACCTGCATCTTTCGATGCCAGGGTGGGGCGTCCCTTGCGGACGATCGCCGGCATGGCCTTCTCGGCCAGGAGGCCAGGGTTCGGTTGCGCCATGCCGAAGCCCGAGGCTAAGCGGGGTGCGGTGAGCTGCTCGATGTCGTACCGGGCTCGCAGGCCGGCAACCTCGTCCGGATCGGGGCGGCCGGACGAGCGCCGGAGCCTGCGCAGCGGCCGGCCTCCTGCTTCAGGTCGCGCTTAGCCTGCTGCAAACTACTCTCCGCAGCTGAGCAGCTCGGCGCCGCCCCGGAACAGTGTCCGCGAAAGTTGCTTGTGGACGCTAACAATCATGTCCGTGTGGCGTTCACCTTCGTGACATTGAGTGCCACAATGCCATCGTGCCGCGCAAAGTATGCGAGCCGTCGCAAAGTGCGCGGCTAGTCGCTAGCAGGGATGCAGGCGAGAAGCCGCCCGCGCTCCTCGCGCCAGCAGTGCCGGGCGGCGCGCCCGGGCACCTGCGCCATGTCGCCGACGAGACGAGTAGGTAATGGCGCGGAAGGGGCCGCCCCTGGATCCGCCCGTTCGGTGGCTGCTGCTGTTCGTGTGCGCGCTGGTGCTCGTCGATACCGTGTTCTTCACCGCGCTCACGCCGCTGCTCCCGTATTACCAGCACGCTGACGGGCTCTCGACGTCCGAAGCGGGACTGCTCGTCGCCGCGTACCCGCTCGGCACGCTCGTCGGCTCGCTGCCCAGCGGGCTGTTGACGGCGCGCCTCGGCGCCAGGACCGTCGTGCTGCTCGGCCTCGGGCTGATGAGCGTGTCTGCGCTCATCTTCGGCCGCGCGTCGACCGAGGCCGTCCTCTATGGCGCGCGCTTCGTGCAGGGCATCGGCGGCGCGTGCACGTGGTCAGCGGGCCTCGCGTGGCTGACGCCCGCCGTCCCGTTTGAACGGCGGGGCGAGCTACTCGGGACCGCTGTCGGCGCGGCTGTCGGCGGCTCGCTGTTCGGCCCGGTTATCGGCGTGCTCGCCGACCAGCTGGGCACCGCCACCGCGTTCGCGCTGGCCGCCGTCGCGGGCGCGGTGCTGATGACGCTCGCGTTCGTCGTCCCCAGGCCGGCGGGATGCGGAGCACAGGGGCTGCGGCATGCATGGCCGGCGCTTCGCATCGTGGACCTGAGCGGCGGCCTCTGGCTCACCGCGCTGGCCGGCATGGCATTCGGCGTGCTCAACGTGCTCGCACCGCTGCGCCTCAGCCGGCTGTCGGCAACGGCACTGGTCATCAGCGCGACGTTCCTGGCCTCCGCCGCAGTGGAGGCGGTCGTGTCGCCGCTGGCCGGCCGGCTCGCGGACAAGCGCGGCTACAAGCTGCCGGTGCTGATCGGCCTGTCCATCGGGGTGGTCGTGAGCCTTCTCGCTCCCGTGCTGCGACCTCTTGCCGCGCTCATGACGCTGCTCATCTGCGGGATGCCCGCGCTGGGCGCGCTTTTCACGCCAGCGAACTCGCTCATCAGCAAGGGCGCGGACAAGGGCGGGCTGAACCACGGATTGTCTTTCGGCCTGGCGAACTTTGCCTGGGCGGGTGGTCAGGCAATCGCCGCGGCCGCCAGCGGCGGGCTCGCCGAGGTCACATCCGACGCTGTCCCCTACGGGGTGCTCGCGTTCGCGTGCCTCTGCACCATCGCGCTGGTGCAGGTGAGCGGCCGTGGTACCGCGCCGGCCACCGACGCCTGACCTGAATTGGCCGCCGACCCCATCCCCGACGCCCGCCGCGCAGTCCTCGAACCGACCTGCTAGCGCTTCATCGGATTCATCGCGCTGCGGAAAGCAGCCACCGTGTGAAACTCGCGATAGTCCGCTGCCTCCCAAGCACGGCCGCGCTTCCTTTCATTTGCGGTCCGCACGCGAAGATAATTCGCCTGCTCCTCATCTTTCGAGGTGAACTCCTCGTCCGGATAGCGAATCCCCTCGATCCACCAGTACTGCCCAGGTCCGGTAATGGAGGCCATATGATCACCAAGTTCGGCACCAAATACATGATAGAAGTTGCGCTGGTCCAGTTCGGTGCTATACACCACATCGCCGGAGGCCTCGATCGGAAAATCATCCACAGCCCCGGATGCGAGTCGCTCCGCCCACTCGCGCTGCTCATTGACCAGGTCACCAGTTGAAGACAAGGACAGGACTATCTCCCCGTTAGCATGGGTAAGCCCGCCAAGCTGGCGGAAGTATTCTCGGCGCAGCTCTGCACCAGGGACATGCCCGAGGCCGCTATACCATGACGTGGTGACAAGGAATCCCTGCTCATTATTAATCCTCAAGGCCAGCTGCGTCATTTTTTCCGGCGACTCGTCCTCGCAGGCATGTACGAAGTCAATTGTAACACTCACACCGGAAATTTCCCTGGATACGGACCCGGCGACATAGCTGGCCGTGCCTTCGGCATGCCACCTAAATTCCCCGAGGTCGCTGAATCCTTTAGCACGCAAGGCCGCATGCGCTTTCCTGAGACCGCTAGAGGATACGTCATATGCTGCCACCAGAAGGTCTTTGCGTGATGCTCCAAATTGCGAAACGAAGTGCTCAATAAACTCATTAGTCACTCTGCCGGTGCCATAGCCAAAGTCAAATATAGTTATCGTTTCGGCGTCCGGATTAGCCTTAAGCGCGCGGCCCACGGCGTCATCCAGAGCCTCTTTCTCGGCCGTCAGCACGCGCACCGCCGATCGGTGATCGTATCGATCGTGGGCGTATCGCTCATCATAAATCGACCGCTGCGGCACATAGGATTTGCTGCGATCCAACATCCGCACCATTCCCTGATTCATTCGCCAAAATTTGCCGGATGAGAGTACTCGCACGACACTGAGTTAACATCGGCGTCAGGCCATTGTGCGGCGTGCTTGCCGACTCCCTACCGTGCCAGCGGCGCTTCATTGTAGGGCTCTGGCAGTGCGCGCCTCACGCGACTCTCCGATCTCCCAGCCGCCTTCTTGCCATCCGCCTGGCATCAGACGCGTACCGACGACCAGGTACACGCCGGACATCGCCGCACGGCTCAGGGTGGCCGGCTGGCCGCAGCTGGGCTCCGCTCCGCGTCGACACGCGTCTTGCACGGGTACGGTTAGGGTTGCCAGCATGCCTGGTCCTTTGATCCGACATCAGTTGTTAAGAGCACCCGGCAAGGATGCTGACTAGGGATTTCACGATGGTTTCTGTTGCGACGAAGCATGGCATTGATGCACCTTTCAATATTGCCGCCTTGACTATCCACGACCAACACTGCTGCAAATTTTGGCCACATAAGCGACTAATAGACCGGCCCTTGAGCATTATCCGACGCCAATTAGGGAAGCGTTATGAGTGCGCTATATGATGTTGGCATAAATCTATCATCCGCAGCGATCGGGGCATTTGCCGGCGTAGCGTGGACTCATAGCGCCAGGAGAATCAAGTATCGCCGCCATCGCGCTTTCTGGAGCTTTCTGGAGAAGCCCACGTCTTTTGTAGTAGGGGACCTTGAGACAAGTGTCCTTCTCGGCAACCTGTCGGAAGAGCTAGAGAATTTGGTACAGCAGGACGAGGAGCGCCAGGATCTAGTCGAAACAATCTTCAATTATCTGAACAGCCAGGAGACATCGGGCCTCGTCGGCCGCGGCGATCTCGAGGCGGTCGTGCGCGTGATGGCGAAACTTGCTGAGCTGCGAATATCCGCGAAGCCCCATATCCTGCAGCCTGCACAGGTCCGCGAACTGAGGTACCAGAACCTCATCCTGATTGGAGGAAACGACGTCAACTCCCTGACCAGGGCCTTATCACGCCGTATGGGATGCCGTCTGGAGGCGATAACTGATGAGCACGGACATAACGTAATCAGAGACTCTCGCCTTAACGTGGACTATCCAGTAACTTGGCAGGGCCAGCCAAACGCGGATGGTGAGATACTCAGAACAGACTATGGCGTCCTTGTGCGCGGCCATAATCCGGATGACCCAAGAAGCGAAGTTCTCTTGATAGCTGGCGCGCATGGCTTGGGCTCAATGGCCGCAGCTGAAGTTAGCCTTGATCCAAGATTCGCACCTCGCCTGTATCACGATCTCAAGGAGTACAACGGCAATTTCGAATGCCTCATTAGGTATACGCGAATAGATGGCGGCGCCTACGACGGGCACGTTGCGATTAACCTCGAATTTTCACGTTCTCTTGACAGCCAGCCGAGATAGCGAACGGCAAGGACTATGTGGCGATGTCACGAAAAGCTGGCCAGTTGCAGACTGGGGCCCGGCAGCGCCTACCCACTCGGTGGTCCGGCAGCGGCCAGGGTGCAGGCAGCCAGCCAGCACGTTTAGGTATTTTCCGGGGGCGCGACCGCACCGCGCCGCCGGTACGTTGGGGACGGAAACGTAATCTGGCGGGCACGGTCAAGCTCCGGTAATGCACTTTGCCGAAGTGCCACAGGTCCATCACTTCGCCGCGGGCGCTGAGCGTCTTCTCCCGGCACCGGTCGGCAGGGACGGCCGGCGGCGGGTGTGCCCCGACGGCGCCGCTCTGCCGCCAGCATTCTGTGGGCATGCTCCAGGGACCCTATAGGCAGCCCATCCGCGGCGCCCTGATCGGCGGCCCCACCCACCGCATGAGACTCCGCGCCGAGCTCCAGCAGCAGATAATGCGTCGCACGCCGGACGCAAGCGACCATACCTTGGTCCCGTGCAGCTGCTCTCCGTCAATGTCGGCAGGCCCCGCCCCAGCCCCTGGAAGGGCTTGCGCGCGACGGGCATCGACAAGCGGCCGGTTGACGGTCCGGTCGCCGTCACCGCCCCCGGCCCCAAGGGCACCGGCGCGGTCGGCCTGGCCGGCGACCGGGTCTACGACGTCAACCACCACGGCGGCACCGACCAGGCCGTCTACGCTTACGCCCGCGAGGATCTCGACTGGTGGGAGGCCGAGCTGGGCAGGGCGCTGGCGAACGGCAACTTCGGGGAGAACCTCACAACCGCGGGCCTGGACGTCAACGGCGCCCTGATCGGCGAGCGGTGGCGCATCGGGCGCGATGTCATCCTGGAGGTATCTGGCCCGCGGATCCCGTGCGTGACGTTCCAGGGCTGGCTGGAGCGTGACGGCTGGATCAAGCAGTTCACGCGTGCCGCGCGGCCTGGCGCCTACCTGCGCGTGATCCGGCCAGGGGATATCTGCGCCGCCGACCCGGTCCAGATCGTGCACCGGCCCGGCCACGACGTGACCGTAGCGCTCGCGTTCCGCGCGATGACCAGTGAACCGGACCTGCTGCCACGGCTCCTGGCCGCCGACGCGCTGCCGGAGGACGACCAGGAACTGGCCCGCCGCCGCACTACCACATAGTCGCCGATTCCAGGGCCGGCCGCGCTAGCCCGCCGCGGTTCCGCGGCCAGGCGACCCCGGACTCCTAGCCAGACAACTCCGTGGCTGGCCGCGGTTCCGCGGCCAGGCGACCCCGGACTCCTAGCCAGACAACTCCGTGGCTGGCCGCGGTTCCGCGGCCAGGCGACGGAGCGCGCTGCGCGCGATCTGCGGATCGTAGGTCATCCAGTACGGGGGCAGCGACGCCCGGAGAAATCCGCTGTAACGCGCGGTCGCGAGCCGCGGGTCGAGGATCGCGATCACGCCCTTGTCGTCGATCGTGCGCAGCAGCCGGCCGGTCCCCTGCGCCAGCAGCAGCGCGGCCTGGGCGGCCGCGACCGTCATGAACCCGTTGCCGCCGCGCGCGGCGACCGCGCGCTGGCGGGCGGAGGCAAGCGGATCGTCCGGCCGCGGGAACGGGATCCGGTCGATGACGACGAGCTGCAGCGACCGGCCGGGAACGTCGACGCCCTGCCACAGTGACAGCGTGCCGAACAGGCAGGTTGGCTCGTCCGCCGCGAACTGGCTGACCAGCAGCGCGGTCGAGTCGTCGCCCTGGCACAGCAGCGGGACCCCGATCTCGTCGCGCAGCGCGTCGGCCGCCTGCCGCGCGGCCCGCATCGAGGAGAACAGCCCCAGCGTGCGCCCGCCTGCCGCCTCGACCAGCTCGCGCAGCTCGGTCAGGTATGCCTCGGACAGGCCGTCTCGCCCCGGCGGCGGGAGATGCCGGGCGACATACAGGATGCCGCTGCGCCGGTGGTCGAACGGCGAGCCGACATCCAGCCCCCGCCAGGTCTGCTCGCTGTCGTTCGCACCGCCGGCCGGCTGCGCCTCATACTGCTGCGGGAGGCCCCACTGCCGGGCCAGCGGCTCGAACGAGCCGCCGAGCGTGAGCGTCGCCGAGGTCAGCACCACGGTACGCGGCTTGAACAGCTTCTCCGCCAGCAGGCCCGCCACCTGAAGCGGCGCGACGCGCAGCGTGTCCGCCCGGTTCGAGTCCTCGCTGAACGGCCGCTCCAGCCACACGACCTCGTCGCGCGCGGGGATTTCCGGGCCGAATGCCGAGAGCATCCGCTCGGCGTTCTCCGCCAGCTCGGTCACCGCGACGGTCGCGGCCCTGGTGGTGGCCAGCCGTTCGCTGTCGGACTCGGCGCCTGCGTGGCCGCGCAGGTCGGCCGCGCAGGCAGCGGCACCGTCGCGGACGGCGGCCAGCGCGGTCTCCAGCTGGTCCCCCAGCATGTCCAGCCGGCCCGGCTCTGACTCCGCGAGCGCGAGCGACAGGCCCTCGCCGGCGGCGCGCAGCCGGCCGGTAAGGTCCTCGGGCACCATCCGCCCGCAGCGCCGCGCCGCGACCTCCACCGCGGGCCCGGACAGCTCCCTCGCCGCGACGCTGGTGACGCGGTCTACCAGGTCATGCGCCTCGTCGATGATCACGACGTCGTGCTCGGGCAGCACGACGTAGTCCTCCATCGCGTCGATCGCGAGCAGCGCGTGATTGGTCACGACGATGTCGGCCTCGCCGGCGGCCTCCCGCGCCAGCTCGGCGAAGCACTGCGTGCCGAACGGGCACTTCTGCGCGCCGATGCACTCTCGCGCGCTGACCGACACGTGCCGCCACGCCCGGTCGTCCACGCCGGGAATCAGCTCGTCCCGGTCACCGCTGTCCGTGCTGGCCGCCCACTCGTGCAGCCGCTGCACCTGGCGCCCCGTCGCGGACACCGCCCGCGGGTCGAAGAGCGTGTCCTCCGGCTCCTCGGCCGGGCCGCCATGGATCTTGTGCAGGCACACGTAGTTGCGGCGGCCCTTGAGGATCGCGAACACGGGCTCACGGCCGAGGAGCTCGGACAGCGACGCCGCGAGCCGCGGCAGGTCCCGCTCGACGAGCTGGCGCTGCAGCGCGATCGTCGCGGTCGAGACGATCACCGTCCCGCCTTCGCCCAGCGCGTGCCTGACGGCCGGAACGAGATAGGCAAGCGACTTGCCGGTGCCCGTGCCCGCCTGCACGGCCAGGTGCCGGCCCGACTGCATCGACTCGTTAACAGCCTCGGCCATGGCGACCTGGCCCGGCCGCTGCGATCCGCCGATACCGGACACCGCCGCCTTGAGCAGGATGTCGACGTCGGGCAGCTGGGCGGGCACGTATGCAACGCTATCGCCAGCCGGACCCGCCGCGGGCGCTGGGAAGCGGGCTGTGGATGTCACGGCCGGCCTTGTCCCGCGTAACCGGCCTCAGCTGGTGATGTCCGCCGACGTGAACCGCGCCCACGCGATGGCGCCGAAGATGACGAGGTAGACGGCGAACGACAGCAGCCCGTGCGCGACCCCGGACCACACGACGGGCGCGCGGAACAGACCGTCCCAGGACAGCCAGAAGTGCGACGGCAGGAACGCGTGGATCCCCGACAGCTGCGGGACCTGGTCCGCGATCTCGCTGCCGACGACGACCACGAGCAGCCCGGCGATCGTGCCGACCGGGTGCTGCGTGAGCGTGGAGGCGGCCAGGCCGATGGCCCCGAGCGAGGCCAGCGCCGCCGCCGCGTAGAGCGCGACGAGCACGACCCGCAGTACGCCCGTGCCGAGCGGGACCGTGGTGCCCGACAGCGTCGTGACCGGGCCCGCCGGGAACAGCGCCAGCCCCATGATCAGCGCGACTGCCGCTATCAGCAGGCACGCGGCCAGGCAGAACGTCACGATCGCCGCGTACTTGATCGTGAGCAGCCTGGCCCGTCCGGCGGGCACGGTGAGCAGGCCGCGCAGCGTGCCGAGCGCTGCCTCGCCCGCGATCGCGTCGCCCGCGACGACAGCGACCGCGAGCGGCAGCATCAGCAGGCTGAGCATGAACGTGAGCACCACGAGCGCGAGGAACACCCCGTTCCCGGCCAGCGCGTTGAGGAACGCGGGGCCGCCGCCGCCGTTGCTGCTGAGCGAGTTGATCGTCAGCCGGAACAGGATCCCGAACCCGACGGGCGCCGCGGCGAGCACCGCGAGTATCGCCCGGTTGCGCGGCCTGCCGAAGACCAGCTTCAGCTCCGACCAGTACAGCCGCCACAGGGCCGGTGCGGGCCCCCGCCGCAGCAGCGAGACGCTAGCCGTCGACATTGAAGCCCTCGCCGGTCAGCTGCACGAACTCGTCCTCCAGGCTCCGGCCGGGAGTCTCCAGCCCGGCCACCGGCACGCCCGCGCGCACCAGCCGCTCGTTGATCACCTCGGGCGCGTGCGTGCCAAGGTCGGCACTGACCTCGCGGCCGACCTGGTGAATCTCGGTCAGTTCCAGCTCGGCGAGCACCTTGGCGGCGAGCTCGGGCTGTGGCGTCCTGATGAGCAGCCGGGTCCCGCCGCTGCGCAGCTCGCCCAGCGGGCCGGAGAACACGAGCCGGCCCGATCGCATGACCCCGACGTGCGTGCAGATCTGCTCGACCTCGGCCAGCAGGTGCGACGACACGAACACCGTGGTCCCGTCCGCCGCGATCTGCCGGATCAGCGACCTGACCTCGCGGGTGCCCTGCGGGTCCAGGCCGTTCGTCGGCTCGTCGAGTATCACGAGGTCGCGGGGCCCGAGCAGGCTGGCGGCGATGGCCAGCCGCTGCTTCATGCCGAGCGAGTAGGCACGGTACTTCTTGTCCGCCGCCGCGAGCAGCCCGACCCGGTCCAGCGCCTGCTCGATCCTGGCCGGCGCGGTCGCGGCGCTCGCGGTCCGGTCGGCCGCGTCCAGCCGCGCCAGGTTGGCCCGGCCGGTCAGGTGCGGATAGTAAGCGGGGCCCTCGACCAGCGCCCCCACCCGGGACAGGGCGTCGGTCTGGTAGTCGGGCATCGGCAGCCCGAGTACCTGATAGCTGCCCGCGGTCGGCTGGATCAGCCCGAGCAGCATCCTGATCGTGGTGGTCTTGCCCGACCCGTTCGGACCGAGGAAGCCGTACACCGAGCCGGCCGGAACCGCCAGGTCCAGGCCGTCCACTGCCAGCTGGCCGCCACGGAACCGCTTGCTGAGCCCGCTCGTGGCGAGCGCGTAGCCGTCCAGCGGCAGCTCGGCGGCATCGGCCAGGGAGCCGGCCGGATCCGTGTCGGGCCCGCCGGGCCCGGTGCCGTCGTCGTCGCCGGACGACCCCGAACCGCGCCCGCCCCAGGGCAGGTCGCGGCCCGACGGCCCGAAGCTGACCTCATCCGCAGGCGGCTGCACGCTCATGCGGCCGCCCGCGCAGGGCCGCCGCGATGCCGGGTGCTCACTTCGCCAGGTGCGCCGCGTCGGCATAGAGCACCGACGGCGTGACCGCGCCGGCCAGGATCTGGCCCCTGCTGGTGATCAGTACCGTCAGCAAGGTGGTCCGCAGCAGCCTGCCGCTGCCCCAGGTGCCCTTGACCGGCGTGGTCGCCTTCAGCAGCGCGCGCAGCACCGCCACGTCCGGGCCGGCCGGCGTCGCCACGAACTGCGACTGGCCCGCGGGGGCCGGGGACGCCTGCGCCGACGAGCCGCCGAAGAACCCGCCTCCGCCGGGCGCCCCGGCCGGCTTCGCGGCGAGCAGCTGATGCACGGCCGCCGCGACGGCCGTGTTCGCAGGGGTCGCGAGGACCGCGGTCCAGCCGGAGCCGAGCACCCTCGGCGCGCCCGTCCCGAAGCCCGGCGGCAGACCCGGCGGGGCGGTCGAGACCCAGCTGGTCTGCGCGCCGGGCTGAAGGCTGCGCTCGAGCGACCTGACTGCCTCCCGGCGCTGTGCCCCGGTGAGGTTCTTCGGCAGGTGCGCGATCATGTTCGACAGCAGCTGCCGCGCGACGGCCTTCGACAGCGGGGCCGGCGCGGGCGTCCCGCCGAGATTGCTCGCCTGCAGGGTCGAGCTGTACGCGCTGCTCCCGCCGGGCGGGCCGCCGACGATGATCGCGGACGGGCTCGCGCCGGCCGGGCCGGAACCGACCGGAGCCGACATGTGCAGCGGACCCAGGCCGGTGAAAACCTTGCCCAGTCCGCCCGGCGGCACGGCGGGCACCTTGACCGTCTTCACCTTCGCGCCGGGCGGCGGGGTGAAGGTGAAGTTGGACGCGGCCGGCGCGCCGAACGTGAGCGCCGTGAAGCCGAGCTCGAACGCGGGAACGGACGAGCCGCGCGCGAACACCTGCACGCGCAGCGGCACGTGCGTCTTGGCGTCGACGGCGATCAGGATCTGGCCCACCAGCGAGCCCTGGCCCTTCGGCGCGATCGCGAGCTGATACGCGGCGCGCCCGGCCACCGTCGCGTTGGGGCCGGTCCGCACGCTCGTCGACGGGCCGACGGCGTTGAGCAGCTGGCGGGTCGCGGCGGCCGGCGAGGGGAACGCCGCCCACTGCCCGGCCGGGACGTGCTTCCCTGCGCGCTGGACGCCCGCGGGCAGCAGCACGTGCGTCGCGGTCTGGGTCTTGCTGCTCCACAGCCAGAGCTTCGTCCCGTCCAGGCGCGCGTCGCTCTCCCCCAGCGCCGTCGGCTCGGCGATCCTGAGGTGCTGCGGGTTGAGGTACCAGATGTTGACGGTGGTGGTGCCCGCCAGCGGGTTCGGGGCGTCCGCGGGACCGGACTGGCCGCCGAGCGCCCCGCCTTGCGGCAGCGCGGGCAGGCCCAGGTTCGCGGTCTCCTGGACGGTCGCGGTGAGCGGGCCGAGCGGCTTCGCCGCCGCCTGCTGCACCTCGGTCAGCAGCTGGGCCGGCGTCCGCGCGGGCAGGGACGGCTCCGACGCGCTCGCGACCGCGGACACCGCGATCACGACGCCGACGGCGGCTACCGTGCCGACCGGTACTGCCCACCGAGCCCGCGTGCTCAGCCTGCGCATCTCACTCACCCCGCCATTCCGCCACGGCACCCCGAGTGGTTCCACAATAGCCGCCGCCGCCGCAAAGCGCGCGAGCCGGACAGGCCCGCCGCGCTACTGGGCGGTGCCGGCGCCCTCGGTGCCAACGGGGTCCCCGACGTGCTCGTGCATCGCGGCGAGGTTGTCGTGCGCCGGGTACTTGTGCGCGGCCGGCCCCTCGGCGAACGCCCGCAGCACGTTGGCGGTCACCGTCGAGGTGAAGCGCATCGTGGCCCTGGTGATGCCCCAGCCGTAGGTCGGCTTCGCGAACGCCTCGACCCACCGCATCGTGCCGGCGTTGAAGACCCCGGCGCCGCCCTGGTGCGTGTAATAGGCCGAGTCGGCGAAGCTGCGCACGCCCTTGCACACCAGCGGCGAGTGCGACAGCACCTGGATCGGCCGCTGGAGCGGGAAGCCCGGCGTCACGCGGTCGTATTCGACACCGATCAGGTTAGGGAACGTCGTCCCGTCCCGTACGCCGGTGTCCCGGAACATCCAGGCGCGCGGCGAGCGCACCACGAAGTCGCTGATGGCCGGGTAGCCCTCGTACAGCGTGCCGATCAGCGACGACTCCGGGTCCGGGTGCGGCGGCTCGCGCCAGTCACTGGTGACCAGCTCGTCGTGCTTGCGGTACATCGGGTCCAGGCTGTAGCTGGTCTTGTAGCAGACGATCTGCCGGTTCGCGCCCAGCGGGCTCGGCGCGAGCCGGGTCCGGCGGAACATGGCGTTCGCGCCCAGGAAGGCGATGTTCATGCCCCGGTCCCTGGCCGCGGTGACGATCGCCCGCTCCGGCGGGTCCCAGTACTCGTCGTGCCCGGGTGAGACGAGCGCGGCGGCCCCGTCCAGCGAGTGCGGGTTGCTGGCGATGTCCATGCTGGTGAGGTACGCCAGCGGGAGGCCGAGCCGCTCGGCGAGGTTGACGAGCTTGCGCTCGTACACCATGAACAGGTACGCGCCGTCGAAGTCGCCCGGCCGGTCCAGGCTGACGACATAGGACCGGTCCGCGTAACCGCCCGGCCCGAGGTACAGGTCGTAGTTTCCCCAGGTGTTGTACGCCTGCCAGGTCGGCACCGCCTGCTTGAGCACCACCTTGCCCGCGGTGCTCGACGAGCGCACGGTCACCGGCACGTACCGCTGGGCGCCGTTGTCCGCGTCCAGCCGGATGAGGTAGGCGCCGGCGGGCCAGCCGTCGGTGGGCACGGTCAGCGTCGTGCCCCAGCGCGTGTGGACCGTCCTTGTCTCGCCGGCGAATCCGAGCGGCGCCTGACGGTGACCGCGGACCGGCCGGGAGCGCCAGAGCCGGCGGGCGAGATCGCCGCGGTACCAGCCGAGGCGGAATGCCGACGCGCGGAACTCGCGCGCGGTGGTCGAGACGTACAGGTCGACCGGCTCGCCGGGCAGCACGCTCGCCTGCCCCGCGTACCCCTGGATCGCGTCCGGCGCACCGAGGTTGCGGATCCACCAGTGCGGGTCACCGGGCAGGTCGTTCTCGGCGATCGCGCGGCGGTGCACCGCCGGCATCCGCCCCGCCGGAGCCGAGGTGCCGCCGCCCGACGCGGGCTCGCCGCCGGCCGAGCACGCCGCGGCCGGGATCGCCGCCGCAGCGGCCACGGCCGTGCCGAGGAACGCTCTGCGGGTCCACGCCATGGACCAAGCATGGCCGGCCACACGAGTGGTTAGGTCAAAGCGATGCAATACTTCCGTCACTTTGAGTGACGGCATCTGACTCGCGGTGTCCCGGAGTTACCACCGGCCGAGCGGCAGCATGAGCGCCGTGACGGCAACGGCCGCGAACAGCAGCGTCAGGTACGCGATCGACAGGTGGAACAGCCGCATCGGTGCCGCGCCGCCGTTCCCGGCATGATCCGCGGCGGCGATCCGGCTGCGCAGGCGGTGCGCCTCGGCCAGGAACCATGCGCCAAGCCCGAGCGCGCAGGCCGCGTAGATCCAGCCGGCGTAGGGAGCGAGCGCGAGGGTGGCCGCCACCATCACCCAGGAGTACCCGACGATCTTGCGGGCCACCACCGCCGGGCTCGCGACCACCGGGAGCATGGGCACGCTGGCCGCGGCGTAGTCGTCCCTGAACTTCATCGCCAGGGCCCAGAAGTGCGGCGGGGTCCAGAAGAAGATCACCGCGAAGAGCACGCCGGCCCACACGCTGACCCTGCCGGTCACCGCGGCCCACCCGACGAGCACGGGGAAGCAGCCCGCCGCGCCGCCGATCACGATGTTGGACGCGGTCCTGCGCTTGAGGCCGAGCGTGTAGACGAACACGTAGAACAAGATCGCGCTGTCCGCGAGCGCCGCCGCGAGCCGGTTGGCGAGGAGGCCGAGCAGCAGGGTCGCGGCCGCGCCCAGCAGGATGCCGGAGGCGAGCGCCTCGGCGGGCCTGATCGCCGGGCTGCCGCCGCTGGCCACCAGCGGGCGCCGCGACGTGCGCTTCATCACTGCGTCGATGTCGCGGTCGAGGTAGCAGTTCAGCGTGTTCGCGCTGGCAGCCGCCAGCGCCCCGCCCGCCAGCGTGACGGCGATCAGCCGCAGCGACGGCAGCCCGCGGTCGGCGAGCAGCATCGTCGGCAGCGTCGTCACCAGCAGCAGCTCGATGATGCGCGGCTTGGTGAGCAGGAAGAGCGCGCGCGCCACCGCTGCCGCGGAACGGCGGCCCGGCACGACGTCAGCGGGCCCGCCCGGGCCGGCAATGCCGGGGCCGAGCGCGTCGGTGACGTGTGTCAATGCCCTGCCTTTGCGACTGGTTCAGCGAGCTATCCCGCGGAGCGTGACAGCCGGCTGACCCGTATTCCCTGGCTGCGCCCATCGCGTCAGCAGACACGTTACCCGGTCGGGCGGCCGGAGCCGCAGCTGGCTCCGCCGGCCCGGCCCGCGGGATTGCGCTCAGCCGCCGGCGGCGAGCTGGCCGAGCTGAGCCGTCGTCAGCATCTCGCCGGCGGGCGGCGGGGCGATGGTCGTGCTGTCCCAGCCCGTGAAGCTCACTGTCTGTCCGTTCTTGCTCACTGACAGCAGGTACGGCGTGCTCCCCTTCGAGATGTAGAACGTCTCGCCGCCGCCCGAGCCGGTCCAGGCCGGCTGGCCGCGGTACTGGCCGGCGGTCAGCTTGATGCCCGCCTCGTCCTTGCTCAGCGGCTTGCTGAACACGGAGCTGACCATGCTGCCCATGCTGAGGCCGGAGAAAGCGGCAGCCGACGACGACGAGATCTCCAGGTACTTTCCGCAGGCCCTGGCGCACAGGCTGGCCGGGAGACTGCCCGCCTTCAGGAACTCCTTGCTGATCTGGATGTAGTCCTGGGCGGGCGTGACCACGATCGTGTAGCTGGTGCCTGCCTGGCTGACCGAGCCCGCCGCCGAGGACGGTTTGACGAACGCCATGTCCAGGCTCAGCGCCTTGCCGTCCTGCACCACGCTGCCGGACATGCGGACGCTGGTCGCGGCCAGCGCGGCGGCCTTGACCGCAGGGAACTCCTTGCCGAGTGTCAGCTGCGCCGGGTGACCCGCGCCGCCGCCCGACCCGCCGCTGCCGCCGCAGCCGGCCACGAGCAGCACGCCGGCGAGCAGCGCCGCCGAGCCAGCGACAGGATTGACCTTCATTACCTACTCCCCGTTCCACTGAGCTAGCCGGCCGCGGGCCGCGGCCCTCGCTGACAATACGCCGCATTTCGCGCTACCGACGGACATCGGGACAAGCGGCCATGCCGGATCGGCGCGGGCTCCCGCACCTGGCCGACGCGGGTGGCGCGAGGCGCTAGATTCGGGTCTGTGCCTGGCCAGACCTGCCCGAGGAGCTGACAGCTGTGCCGGGAATGAACGGCGGACCGGCCCCGGCCGGATCCGCCCTCGCGACCGCCTTCAAGGCCGCCCTGCTCGGTCAGGGCGAGCTTGCCCTGCTGGTCTTCGCGGTGCTGGCGATCACCTGGGTCGCCTGCCGCGAGTTGCTGCCGGCCGGCGCCAGGAGCAGGCTTTCCGCGCAGCGGCTGGCCCGGCCGGCCGAGCCGACCGGGCGCGCGATCATCCGCATCGGGTTCGGCATCCTGTGGATCTTCGACGCGATCCTGCAGGGTCAGCCCGGCATGCCGGCCGGCCTGCCTTCGCATGTACTCGCCCCGGCCGCGGACGGTTCGCCCGGCTGGGTACGGGACCTGGTCAGCTGGGCGGGAACCGGCTGGTCCCAGCACCCGGTGCAGGACGGCGTCGCTGCGGTCTGGATCCAGCTCGGCATCGGCGTGTGGCTGCTCGCCGCGGCCCGCGGGCGGCCGTCGCGCGCCGCCGGACTCGCGTGCGCCGGGTGGGGCCTGGTCGTCTGGGTCTTCGGCGAGGCGTTCGGCGGCATGCTCGGATCGGGGCAGAGCCTGCTGACCGGCGCCCCCGGCGCGGCCCTGCTCTACGCGGCGGGGGGGCTGCTCGTCGCCCTGCCCGCCCGTTACTGGTGGAGTCCCCGCCTGGGCCGGCTGTGGCTGCGGGTGCTCGGCGTGGGCCTCGCGGCCGCGGCGCTGCTGCAGGCATGGCCCGGCCGAGGCTACTGGCAGGGCACCGCGGCCGGCGGTCGGCCGGGCCCGCTGGCCGCCATGGCGGCGTCGATGTCGGCGACGCCTCAGCCCGGATTCCTCGCCCGGCTAGTCGCCGGGTTCGGCAGCCTCGCCTCGGCACACGGCTTCGCGGTGAACCTGGTGTCGGTGATAGCGCTCGCGGCCGGCGCGGCGGCGCTGCTGGCCGGCCCTGCCCGGGTCGTGCGGCCCGCCGTCCTGATGCTGACCGTCTTCTTCCTGGCCGACTGGGTCCTGGTGCAGGACCTCGGCCTCTTCGGCGGCCTCGGCACCGACCCGAACAGCATGCTGCCGCTGAGCCTGCTCGTGGCCGGGGCGCTTGCCGCCGCGACGCGAGTCCGTGCGGCGGATGCCGCCGAGCCGGCGGACCTGGAACCGGACCTGCTTTCCCGCCGCGGCGCGCACCAGCGCCGGCTACTGCCGAGACAGCTGCGAGTCGCCGCCGGGACGGCGAGCGCCAGCGTCGTGGTGGCGGTCTGGGCGGCCGCGATCATGCTGCTCGGCGCCGCCCCGATGGCGCTGGCCCAGGCGCCGCGCTAGCAGCTCGCAGCCCGCGGCGCTAGCAGCCCGCGGCGGCGAGGGCGGCCCAGAACCCGGTCTCCCAGTCCGCCTGCGCGCGGGCGGGGCCGGCTGCCGCCGGCTTGGCCCGGTCGAGAGCGGCCAGCGCGCACCGCGTTACGTCCGCGGCCGAGGCCGAGCTGACCATCGCGTCGCCAAGCTCGAGCTCGTGCTGGAGATTGTCGCGGCCGTGTCCCTGCACGACGTCCAGCAGCAGCAGCGGCCTGCCGATGGTGCGGGCCTCCGCGCAGGTGTCGCCGGAGCTGGTGATCACCAGGTCCGCCGCCGACATCAGGTCGGGGATGCGGTCGCTGAACCCGAGGGCACGGACCCTGGGCTGACGCGCGGCCACGCCGGCCAGCTGGCGCTCGAGCCTGCGGTTGCTGCCCGCCACCGCCAGCACGTGCACGCCTGCGTCGCCCAGCGCCTGCGCGGCCGCGGCCAGCGGGCCGAGGCCCCATGCCCCCGACATCAGCAGCGCGCACCGCTCGCCCGCCGGCACGCCGAGGTCCGCGCGCGCCTGCAGCTGACCGGGCGCGGTATAGAAGGCCGCCCGGACCGGCGGCGGTACCACCTGCACCCGGGCATCGGGCCGGAACCGCAGGATCGCCGGCTCGGCTATGCCGGCCGTCACCAGGTAGAGGTCGACGCCCTGGTGCACCCACATGCGATGCGGCGTCACGTCGGTGCAGAACACCACGTGCCGCATGCCCGGATACCGGGCCGCCAGGTCGCTCACGGCCCCGGCACCGGTGGCGAACACCGAGATCACGAGGTCGGCCGGCTGCCGGTCCAGGATGTGCCGCAGCCGCGTCGCGATCCGCTTGCGGGCTGCGACGTCGGCCGCTACCGCGAGCCTGCTTCCGGTCCGCAGCGCGGAGAAGTAGAACGCGTCGTACAGGCCGGGGACGCCGAGCATCGCCCGGAACACCTTCTCGCCGGCCGAGTGACTGGTGCCGCCGAGGAGCCGCATCGCGTCCAGCGTCCTGGTCCGCCAGCCCTGTGACTCGAGCGAGCCAGCGCACGCGGCGGCCAGCGCGTCGTGTCCCATGCCTATCGAGCCCGAGAGCAGCAGGGCCGATCGCCGGCCGGTCACGCGCCGTGCCCCTCGTCGAGCCAGTCGAGATACTGGCGGACGCCGGCGGCGAACGACGTGACCGGCGACCAGTCCAGCAGTTCTTTCGCCAGCCGCCCGGAGATGTCGACACCCTGGTAGTCGGCCGCCCGCGCCTCGGCATGGCGGACGGGCACCGGACGGACGAGGCTGCAGACCGTATCGGCGATCTCCCGGACCGACACCGGCGTGCCGCCCTCTAGGGCCAGCGTCTGGTCCGCGGCCGCGTCCGCCAGCACGCGCACGTGCGCGTCGGCCAGGTCGGCCACGTACACGTAGTTGCGCTGCTGCTCGCCGGTCCCGGCGATGACGATCGGCTCGCCCGACCTCGCCGCGCGGACGAACCTGGCTACGACCAGGGCATCGCGCATCCGCGGGCCGTACGGGATGCCGTAGCGCAGGATCGTGAAGCGCTGCCCGAACATCTCCCGGTAGCTGTGCACGAGCAGCTCCGCGGACAGCTTCGTCGCCACGTACACGTGGCCCGGGCTGCGCAGGTCGACGGGGACGTCCTCGGTTAGCTCGCCCCGGCCTGCCGCCGCCCCGTACACCCACACGGTGCTCGCCAGCACGAAGCGCCCGGCTCCCGCGTGCCGGGCGGCGTCCAGCACGCGCGCGGTCCCCTCGACGTTCAGCCGCACCGCGCCGACCGGATCGGCCGCGACGTCGTTGACGTCGGCCGCCCCGGCCAGGTGGAAGACCGCGTCGGCGCCCGTCACCGTCGCCGCGAGCGCGTCCGGCTCGAACAGGTCGGCCTGCCGGTACTCCGCGGCCGGGTTGCGCCAGCGCGAGCTGACGTCGAGGACAGACACCCGGTGACCGGCCCGCAGCAGGTGATCGACGACGTGAGAGCCGACGAACCCGCAGCCCCCCGTGACGGCTACGCGCATGCGTGCTCCCCTACCCCAGACGAGGTACTGATTACCATTTCGGCTCAGGCCCCGGCGAGGACGCCGTAGGCCGCCTGCACCGCTGCGCAGACCTCGTCGACCTCACCGGCGGTCATGTCGGAGTGCACGGGCAGGCAGACATGCCGCGCGCACAGGTCCTCGGCGGCCGGCAGGAACGGAGCCTCGCCGCCACCCTGGGACGCGGCGATCTCGGCGAATACCGGCTGCCGGTGCAGCGGCAGGTCGTAGACCTCGCCCGCCAGCCGCACGTCGTGCTCCTCCGCCAGCAGCTTGCGGAACCTGGCGCGGTCCGCCCCCGGCGGCAGCACGGCTATGTACTTGTAGTAGTTGCCCCGGCAGCCCTCCGGCTCGCCGACCGGATCGAGACCGTCGAGTCCGGCCAGCAGCCGGTCGTAGCGGGCCGCCACCTCGCGACGGCGCTCGATGAACTCGCCGAGCCTGCGCAGGTGCACCAGGCCCGTTACGGCGGCCTGCTCGCTCAGCCGCCAGGCATAGCCGTGCAGGACGTGATGATTGGCGCCGGCGCTGCCCTTGCCCTGGTCCCGGTAGACGCGCGCGTCGTGCTCGATCTCGGCGGCGGACGTCAGGATCATTCCGCCCTCGCCGCAGGTGACCACCTTGGTCGGGAAGAACGAGAAGCCTGCCGCCACGCCGAAGCAGCCGGCGGGCTGACCGGCGAACGTCGAGCCGTGCGCGTGCGCGGCGTCCTCGACCAGCGCGATGCCGAGCTCGTCGCAGATCCGCCTGAGCCCGGCCGCCGCCGGTGAGATCAGGCCGCCGATGTGCACGAGCAGCACCGCGGCCGTTCGCGGCGTCAGCGCCGCGGTCAGCGTCGCCGGGCTCAGCGCGAACGTGGCCGGATCGACGTCGGCGAAGACGGGCCTGCCGCCAGCGCGGATGGCGGCCTCGGCGGTCGCGAAGAACGTGTTGGCGGGCACTATCACGTCCCGGCCGGCCACGCCGATGCTGCGCAGGATGATCTCTAAGGCAGCGGTGCCGCTGGAGACGGCTATCGCGTGCGGGCGCCGGCCATCGCCCGGCCCGGCGTGGGCAGCGGCGAACGCCGTCTCAAACTGGCGGGTATAAGGCCCGAGCGTCAGGGCGCCGGTGCGCAGTATCTCTGCCGCGGCCGCCGCGATCTCATCGCGATCGGCGGCAGGAAAGACGATACGAGCTGCCTGAACTGACAAATTCGCGGTTCCCCTCGATTGCACGTTTCTGGGTGCGCTGCCGCTTGTGATCGAGCTGCTACCGTTGCCGTCTGGCCGACCGCCCCCGGCCGACAAAATGCTGTCCAGGACATGATCCCGGGTATTGGCCCGACACGTCGGGACCTTGACATGCGTGTCAGCTCCGCGCCGCCATTATCTGGCCTGGCTCCCGCGACCAAGGAGGCCGTCGGCAGAATGGCTGCCATGACCGTGCGCAGGCCGATATGAGCGGGCGGCGGGCCGGCGCGACCGCCGCGACCGCCGCGCTGTGCGCCGCAGCCGCGCTCGCGGTCGCGCAGGCCGGCCCCGGCCTTACCGGCCTGCGGCCGGTGCGCAGGCTGCTCTTCCCCCGGCTGACGGGGCAGGGCGATCCCGGCCACGTCGCGCTGACCTTCGACGACGGGCCCGACCCCGAGTCCACGCCGCTGTTCCTCCGGGCGCTCGCCGATTGCCAGGTCCGGGCGACCTTCTTCGTCCTCGGCAGCATGGTGGAACGGGCGCCGGAGCTGGCGGCCGAGCTGGCCGCGGCCGGGCACGAGGTCGGCGTGCACGGCTTCGAGCACCGCTACCTGCCGGCCAGGTTTCCCGCCGCGGTCCGCTCGGACCTGCGGCGCGCCACCGACGTCATCGCCGCCGCGACCGGCGCCCGGCCGCGCCTGTTCCGCCCGCCGTACGGCGTGCTCAGCGGCCCGGCGCTGCTCGCCGCCAGGGAACTGGACCTGACGCCGGTGCTGTGGGGGGCGTGGGGCCGGGAATGGACCCCGGGCTCCACCCCCGAGTCGGTGTTCGCGACGCTGGCGGGCGGCCTTGACGGCGGGGTGACGGTACTCCTGCATGACTCCGGCTGCACCTCGCCGCCGGGATCCTGGCAGGCGGGGCTCGGCGCGCTGCGGCTGCTCCTGGCCGAGTGCGCGGCGCGCGGGCTGCGCGTCGGCCCGGTGGGCGAGCACGGGCTGATCGCGCGCTGACGGCCGGTCACCGCGACGCCGGTTACCGCCGCCCCGGAACGCGGCAGCCCGGAACGCGGCAGCCCGGAATGCGGCAGCCCGCAACGCGGCAGCCCGCAACGCGGCAGCCCGGAACGCGGCAGCCCGCAACGCGGCAGCCCGGAACGCGAAAGAGGGCCCGGAACCCACGCGGTCCGAGCCCTCTGCCGGTTAACGACGCCGTCGTCACCGACGCCGTCTGGTCAGGCGCTGGCGTTCCGGCCGCGCGGCCGGACCGCTGCGCCGACCGCGCCGGTGAGGCCGTAGGTAAGCGCGCCGTGCCAGAGCGACGTGAACGCCGCTCCGCCCACGCCGCTGCCGTGCAGCACGGTGAGCACGAACACGACGATCGCGGTCGCCGCGCCCGGCATGATCGCGTACCGCCAGGGCTGGCTGCGCGCCCACCGCAGCGCGCGGCCGCGCCGGGACCTGATCAGCGCCCCGGCTCCGGCCACGGTGAAGAACGCGACCGAGCCCATGGACAGGGCGGTGGCCCAGGCGAGGTGCAGCGCGAACAGGTGCAGCATCAGGTCCCCGCCGGCGACGACGAGCCCGGCAGCGCCAGCGAGCTTCCACGGCGCCTCGGACAGCACGGCGCCGGAGACTGCCATCTCCTCGCGGCGGCTCAGGGTGGACTGATCGGTGCTAGGTGGTGCCGACATGATGAACTCCTGCTGGCGGCCGAACTCCTTCTGACAGTGTCAAGATATATCTTCACGCGCGCGATGACAAGATATATCGTCTTGGTGTCACCGGACTCTGCCGAACGCGATAGGTGATCCTCAGACCTCATTCAGCTAACGTCCAGCTCGGTGGTGCTTACTTGGGGACAGGGATTACGGGTAGCTAGGAGGCCGCCGCCGCCGAGCTGCGGCGGAGCACGGGCCCCGAGGCTCGGACGTAAGCTGGCAGGCACGCGCGCAAAAGGGTGATGAGATGCAGGACGAGCAGAGCAGCGAAGGCCAGCAGCCTGACGCATGGGCCGAGTGGTCCGCCCGTGCCGGTCAGGCCGGCCAGCCCGGCGGCGAGCCCGCGCCGCAGGGTCCGCCGCCGCCGCCCCCGCCCCCGCCGGGCTTCGGGCAGCCCGGCCAGCAGCCAGGTTACGGCCAGCAGCCGAGCTCCCAGACGCAGCCGATCGGGTACCGCCAGCCGGGTTACGACCAGGGCGGCTACGGGGGCTTTGACCAGGGCGGGTACGGCGGCTACGGCGGGGGCGGCTATGGCGGCTACGGTCCGCCCGGCTACGGCGGCGGGTACGGCCCGCGGCCACCTCGCCGCCGGCGCACCGCCAACGCGCTCATCTACCTGGTGGTTGCCGTCGTCGCCGCCACGGCGGGCGGTCTGGTCGTGCATGCCCTTGCCGGGAACGGCAGCACTCCATCGGCCAGCTCGGGCCAGAACGGGACCGGCAGCAATCCGTTCGGCAACTTCTTCGGCGGCGGATCGGGGAACTCGGGGAACTCGGGCAATTCCGGGTCCGGCAGCGGCGTCAGCAGCGCGACCGTGCGGAAGGTGCAGGACGCGGTCCTGCCGGGGCTGGTCGTGATCAGCAGCGACCTGCAGTATCAGGGTGACGCCGCGGCGGCCACCGGGATGGTCATCAGCAAGTCCGGCCTGGTGCTGACCAACAACCACGTGATCGCGAACACCACCGGCCTGACCGCGACCGTCGTGTCCACCGGCCAGCGGTACAAGGCGCAGTGGCTGGGCTACGACAAGACCGGTGACATCGCGGTGATCCAGCTGGT
>Ga0335077_10001410_pt1 | contig 28446 bp, 25 predicted proteins | sample Lox_Sample_31_FD_207151 | JGI IMG/M metagenome (GOLD analysis project Ga0335077, IMG submission 207151) | Soil microbial communities from Loxahatchee National Wildlife Refuge, Florida, United States - Lox_Sample_3.1 | ecosystem: Environmental > Terrestrial > Soil > Wetlands | place: USA... | reverse complement strand
GCGATGCTCGAGCAGGCGCGGGTGCCGTGCACCCGCTGCCACTACCGGGTGGTCGAAGGCGACACCACCGTCGCCGTGGCGCGGTGCGCCGCGTGCCACGGGGCCAAGCCGCCGGCGAAGCTGCCGCCGGCCGACTCCGCCCACGCGCACCATCCGGAGCTGGCGTGCCGCTCCTGCCACGGTGCCGTCACGCACCGGGTCGTGGCGATGAGCGGCTCGATCGACCTGCAGTGCGCGGACTGCCACGCGCTGCGCCACCGCCGGCCCATCCCCGCCGACACGTCGCGCACGGCCAGGTGCGCCGACTGTCACGCCGGCGTGCACGCCGAGCAGCAGCGCCTCATGCTCGGGCTGATGCCGGGGGAGGAGCTGCGGCCGAGCCTGATGTTCATGGGCGGCGTGACCTGCCGCTCGTGCCATGTCTCGCCCGACGCGCCGCGGCCGGCGCCGGGCACGAGCCTCGTGCCGACGGCGTCGGTGTGCGTCGGCTGCCACGGCGACGCGTGGCGCGGCGTGCTGGCGCGCTGGGAACGGGGCTACCAGCGGCGACGCGCCTGGATCGACGCGTACCTCGGCAGGGCGGAGGCGGACCTCGGCGGCCGCGCGCCGGGGGCGGCGCTCGCCCGGATCGCGGAAGCCAAGGGCCTGATGGCGTTCGTCCAGCGGGCGCGGCCGGCCCACAACCTCACGGCCGCCGACGGGATCATGCGCCAGGCGCTGCGACTGGCCGACGACGCCTACCGCCTCGCGGGCCGCGGCGCGCCGCCGCCGCCCGAGCTGGGGCCGGCCGTGCGCGCCGGCGCGTGCATCGCCTGTCACTACGGCATCGAGGAGGCGACGACCGGCAGGGACAGCGCCAGCGGGCGCGTCACCACGCACGCCGACCACCTCTTCAAGGCCTTCCTGCCGTGCGACGCCTGTCACGCGGCGGGCGCGGCCCCGCCGGGCGTCCCGGACAGCTTGTGGATCGACACCACCTCGGTGGGCGGGCCGGCCAGCCGCGCGTTTCTCAAGCCCAGACGTCCAGCAGCGCCGTAAGTAACGATTTCGCAACATCTTACTGACATACCGATGTGGCCTTGACACCCGGTCCTGGGGCGGCTAGTCTTCGCGCCACGCTATTAGCACTCAACGCAGGTGACTGCTAACATCATCCGCATCCGTTTGCGCAAGGAGGCAGGAGACACATGGCCACGACATCCAAGGCGGCGAAGGGGAAGGTGCACCCGCTGGCTGATCGTGTGGCTATCCGTCCGCTCGAGGAGACCGAGCAGATGCGCGGTGGGCTGTACATCCCGGACACCGCCAAGGAGAAGCCGCAGCAGGGGGAGATCATCGCGGTCGGACCCGGCCGGATGGAGAAGGGCCAGCACGTTCCGATGGAGCTGAAGGTCGGCGACAAGGTGCTGTACGGGAAGTACAGCGGCACCGAGGTCACCATCGAGGACGACACCATCCTGATCATCAAGGAGTCGGACGTCCTCGCCAAGATCGGCTGAGGGTCCGCAAGGGGAGGAGCACGACATGGCAGCGAAGGAGCTCATTTTCGGCGTTGATGCGCGCGCCAAGCTGAAGCGGGGCGTGGATCAGCTGGCCGAGGCGGTGAAGGCGACGCTCGGCCCGAAGGGCCGGAACGTCGTCCTCGACAAGAAGTTCGGGAACCCGACCGTGACCAAGGACGGGGTCACGGTGGCGAAGGAAATCGAGCTGCCGGATGCGGTCGAGAACATGGGCGCGCAGATGGTGAAGGAAGTCGCGACCAAGACGTCCGACATCGCGGGTGACGGGACGACGACGGCGACGGTGCTGGCCCAGGCGATCTTCCGCGAGGGGCTGAAGAACGTCACCAGCGGCGTGAACCCGATGGCCCTCAAGCGCGGGATCGACAAGGCGGTCGAGGTGGTGTTCGAGGAGCTGAAGAAGCTGTCGGTGCCGACGGCGGGGAAGAAGGAGATCGCGCAGGTCGGCGCCATCTCGGCGAACAACGACGCCACGATCGGCGACATCATCGCCGAGGCGATGGAGAAGGTGGGCAAGGACGGCGTGATCACGGTGGAAGAGGCGAAGGGCCTCGAGACCACGCTGGAGACGGTGGACGGGATGCAGTTCGACCGCGGCTACCTGTCGCCGTACTTCGTCACCGACGCCGAGAAGATGGAAGCGGTGCTCGAGGACGGGGTGATCCTGATCCACGACAAGAAGATCAGCTCGATGAAGGACCTGCTCCCGGTGCTGGAGAAGGTCGCCCAGCTCGGGAAGCCGCTGCTGATCGTCGCCGAGGACATCGAGGGCGAGGCGCTGGCGACGCTGGTCGTGAACAAGCTGCGCGGCACGCTGAAGGTGTGCGGCGTGAAGGCGCCGGGCTTCGGCGACCGCCGCAAGGAGATGCTGCGCGACGTCGCGATCCTCACCGGCGGCAAGGTGATCAGCGACGAGCTGGGCTTCAAGCTCGAGAACACCGTCCTGGGCGACTTGGGGAAGGCGAAGCGGATCGTGGTGGACAAGGACAACACCACGCTGGTGGACGGGGCCGGCAAGCGGTCCGACATCGAGGGCCGGATCAACGAGATCCGTGCCGCGATCGAGAAGTCCACGTCGGACTACGACAAGGAGAAGCTGCAGGAACGCCTGGCCAAGCTCGCGGGCGGCGTGGCGGTGATCAACGTGGGCGCCGCGACCGAGACCGAGATGAAGGAGAAGAAGGCCCGGGTCGAGGACGCGCTGCACGCGACCCGCGCGGCGGTCGAGGAAGGCATCGTGCCGGGCGGCGGCGTCGCGCTGCTCCGTTCCCAGCCGGCGGTCGGCCGGATGAAGCTGTCCGAGGACGAGAAGATCGGTGCCGAGATCGTGCGGCGCTCCCTCGAGGAGCCGATCCGGATGATCGCGCTGAACGCCGGCGCCGAGGGCTCGATCGTGGTCGAGAAGGTGCGCGAGTCGAAGGACAAGAACTTCGGCTACAACGCGCAGACCGACGAGTACGAGGACCTGGTCGCGGCCGGCGTCATCGACCCGACCAAGGTCACCCGCACGGCGCTGCAGAACGCGGCGTCCATCGCGGGACTGCTGCTGACGACCGAGGCGGTCGTGGTCGAGAAGAAGGAGGAGCAGAAGGCCCCGCCGATGCCGCCGGGTGGCGGGATGGGCGGGATGTACTGACCACGTTGCCGGTTGCCAGACGGCAAGGTGCCAGGTGAAACGCCACGGCCCCGGGGTTCCCGGGGCCGTCGCGTTTCCCGGGGTGCCAGCCGCCGCGGGCTTGCCGGTGCGCGGCCGCGCGTTTTCACCTATTTTCCGACCGCGATGACCGAGCCGGGCGCCCCTTCGCAGCCTGCCGCTCCGCGGCAGTCGATGGTCCAGCGCGCCGCGCTTCCGAGGGAGCTGTCGGACTTCCTCATCGAGTTCTCCATCGCGTTGCACAAGCACTCGATGTACCCGGACGGGCACCCGACGCTGGGCCCCTCGTCGGACGCCGTGGCCCGCCGACTCGACACGCTGCTCGCCGAGCGGGGGACGCTGTCGCTCGGCGTGGCGCGGGAGCAGCTGGTGATCGAAGGGGTGGCCACCGATCCGAAGCACCCCGTGCTGAAGGATCTCGCCGACCGGCTGCACCGGCATCACCTCGGGGCGATCAGCTTCGCCCGGGGCGTGGTGGGCTCGGAGATCGACGAGTCGCTGAAGCTGCTGGCGGTGGACGCCGGACGGGGCGGAGGCGAGCCGCTCGGCATGCAGCCCCTGGGCAAGATCGCCGCGTGGCCCCACATCCGGCTCTACCCGCTGACCTTCGACCGGCTCCAGCTCCTGGAGGGCGGCGACGGCGAGGAGGAGCCGACCGCCACGCCGGGGGCCACGAAGGCGGCGCAGCTGTGGGTGGGGCTCGCGCGAGCGGCGCTCGCGTCGGAGGACGTGGGCAAGCCGACGCCGGAGCCGAAGGCCGCGGGGCGGCCGGCACAGGCAGGGCAGGCGGGGCAGGGCGCGCAGGGCGGCGCCAGCGCGCCGCTCAGCGACGCGGAGATCGACGCGGCCCTCGACGCGGTGCAGCCCGCGGCGCCGATGGAGGCGGCCGCCGCGGAGCCCTCCCAGGTGGCGCGGGCCATCGAGGGGCACGAGCGCGGCACCGCGTACGACCAGGTGATCGTGGGCTACATGCTGCAGATCGCCGACGAGCTGAAGGTGGCCGGCGGATCGGGCGCGGTGGCCTTGAAGAAGCGGATGAGCAAGCTGATCGGCGCCCTGGACAAGCAGACGCTGGCGCGGCTGCTCGAGATGGGGGGCGACCGCAGCCAGCGGCGGCAGTTCATCCTGGACGCGTCGCAGGGGATGGCGGTGGACGCGGTGGTGGACCTGGTGCAGGCCGCGTCGGGCACGGGCGCGCCGGTTTCGCGCTCGATGCTGCGGATGCTCACCAAGCTGGGCCACCACGCGGAGCGCGGGCCGGCGGCGTCGCGGGTCGTGGCCGAGGTGAACCTGCGGGAGCAGGTGGCGGAGCTGGTGCGCGGGTGGGCGCTGGCCGACCCGAACCCGGAGGGATACGCGGCGGCGTTGGAGAAGATGTCGCAGGTCGCGCCGGCCCTCGTGGCGCCGGGCGAGGCGCAGTTCGAGCCGGAGCCCGAGCGCCTGGTCCAGATGGCCTGCGAGATCGGGGCGAGCGGCGGCGCGCTCGGCCGCGCCATGGACCATCTGGTGCTCGGGAACCGGCTGGCCGACGCGCTGGACGTGCTCGAGCAGGCGCCGCAGGCGTCGGCGGCCACCGAGGCGCTCGGCGCGCGGCTGGTCACGCCGGAGGTGGTGCGGGCCATGCTGGCCGCGCAGCCGCCGGACTTCGTGCTCCTCGACCGCGTGCTGCCACGGCTGGGCGACGCGGCGGCCGAGCCGATGCTGGACCTGCTCGCGGAGTCGGAGTCGCGCCAGGTGCGGCGGGCGCTGATCGACCGGCTGATCAGGATCGGACCGGCGCTGGGCCCCCACCTGCTGCCGCGGCTGGGCGACGAGCGGTGGTACGTGGTGCGCAACCTGCTCTACCTGGCGGCGGAGCTGCCGGCGGCCCCGGCCGGCCTCAACGCCGCGCAGTACGCGCAGCACGCGGACCTGCGGGTGCGCCGCGAGGCGCTGCGGGTCCTGTTCCGTGAGCCGGCGGTCCGGACGCGCGCCATCTGCACCGCGCTCGCCGACGAGGACGCGCGCGTCAAGCGGCTGGCCCTGTCGGCGGTGGCCGACGGCGGCTGCCCGGAGGCCGCGGTGCCGCTGGTCGTGGCGCTGGCGACCGGCGACGAGGAGAGCGAGCTGCGGGTGGCGGCGATCCGCGCCCTCGGCGCGGAGGGCGGCCGGCTGTCGCTCGACGCCCTGCTCCGGATCACGCAGCTCAGGCGGAGCCTGCTCGGCGGCATGCGCCGCGGCTTCGACGAGCCCGAGTTCCTCGCGGCGCTGGCAGCCCTGGGGGAGTTCCTCCCCGACCGCCGGGCGCGGGAGCGGCTGGAGCAGGCGGCGCTGCTGAAGGACCCGTCCATCATGCGGGTCACGACCGAGGCCCTGAAGGGAGGCACGTGAGCGACCCGGCCCGCTTCCTGACGTCGCTGGCGCAGGCGCTGTCCACGATGTCGCTGTATCCGGAGGGACACCCCGCACGGGAGGGCGTCGTCGACGTCGCCTACGGCAACCTGCAGGTGCTCCAGAAGGTCGACCGCCGGGTGTCGTTCTCGTTCCTGGGCGACGACGTGGTGTTCGGCGACCGGCCGATGCGCGAGCTCAGGGGCTGGGACTGGAGCAACCGCCTCGCCGGGGCCGGGATCCAGCGGGTCGAGTTCGAGACCGAGGTGACCCGGGAGGAGTTCGAGAGCTTCCTCACGCAGCTGATGGCCAAGCTGACGCTGTTCGCGGTGCAGCAGGCGGGGGAGGCGCCGCGGGCGGGCGGTCCCATCAAGTTCGGGGCGGTGGGCATCAAGGAGCTGGGGTCGGCGCCGGAGCTGCAGACCGCCACCATCGCGCTGTCGCTGCACGAGGAGGCCGAGACGATCCAGTGGCTCCACGAGGAGACGCAGGGCGGGAGCGGCCTGCCGCTGGCCGAGGCGGAGGCGGTGGTGCGCTCGCTGGCGGCGGCGATGCACGGCGACCAGGCGGTCGTGCTGCCGCTGCTCGAGCTGCGGCGGTACGACGAGTACACCACCACGCACTCGCTCAACGTGTGCGTGCTGGCGATGGGCCTCGCCGAGTGGATCGGCCTGGGCGCGCGCGACGTCCGCGCGTTCGGCGTCGCGGGGCTGCTGCACGACATCGGGAAGGTCAAGATCCCGTCCGAGATCCTGAACAAGACCGGGCGGCTGACGCCGGAGGAGCGGGAGGTGATGAACCGCCATCCGGTGGAGGGCGCGCGGATCATCATGGAGTCGCACGAGAACCTCGACCTGGCCGCGGTGGTGGCGTACGAGCACCACATCATGCAGAACGGCGGCGGCTACCCCAGGCTGGACTATCCGCGCGAGTGCCACCAGGCCTCCAAGCTGGTGCACGTGTGCGACGTGTACGACGCCCTGCGCACCAACCGGCCCTACCGCTCCGCGTGGCCGGCCCCGAAGGTGCTCGACTACGTGGAGGAGCGCGCGGGGACGGAGTTCGAGCCGGACGTCGCGCGGCGGTTCGTGAAGATGATGTCGGAGTGGGAGCCGCGGCAGGCCGCGCTCGACGACCAGACGCCGGTCGTGGACATGCACGCGCTGCCGCTGGCGCCGTCGGCGTCCGCGGCCCCCGGCAGTTCAGCGCCCGCCGGGCAGGGGTAGCGCGAGCTGCTCCAGCTCCGCGCCGACTTCGAGGGCCGGCAGCGGGGCGTCCTGGCGCGCGACGAGCAGCCGGCCGCGGAACGCGGTGCCCTTGAGCGCGCGGGCCACCGCGCCCAGGGCCAGCTCGGGCGTGTTGCACCGGTCGGACAGGTGGGCGAGCACCACAACGGCCAGGCCGGCGTGCGCCACCTCGGCCACCAGCCGGGCCGCCTCGCTGTTGGACAGGTGCCCGCCGTGGCCGGCGATGCGCGCCCGGACCGCCGGCGGATAGCCGCTGGCGCGGAGCATCACCTCGTCGTGGTTGGTCTCCAGCACCAGGGCGTCCAGCTCGCGGCAGGCGTGGCGCAGCGCCGCGGTCGGCGTGCCGACGTCGTAGGCGACGCCCACCCTCCGGCCGTCGCCGTCCTCGACCACCAGCATGATGGCGTCGCTCGCGTCGTGCGCCGTGGGGAAGGAGCGCAGCGCGAAGCCGCCGCACCGCTGGCGCGCGCCGGCCGCCAGCGGGCGGGTCTCGGTCCCGGGCTTGAGGCGGGGCGCGAGCGCGGCCAGGGTCCCCGCGCTGGCCAGCAGCGGCACGCCCCAGGCGGCGGCCGCCGCGCTCGCGCCCCGCGCGTGGTCGCCGTGCTCGTGGGTGAGGACGATGCCCACCAGGCGCGCCGGGTCGCCGCCCGCCACCGCCAGGCGGCGCGCCAGGTCGCGCAGCGAGAAGCCGGCGTCCACCAGGAGCGCGCCGCCGCCGGACTCCACCAGCACCGCGTTGCCGCGGCTCCCGGAGCCGAGGACGGTCAGCCGCACGGCGCCCGGCCGGTGGCGGCGCCCCACACCGCGGCGAGGTAGCGCCGCGTGCCCTGGTCCACCGCCACGTCGCGGCGCGGCATCACGCGCGCCGCGATCTCGACGAACCGGCCGCACTCCAGCAGCGCCCCCGGCTCGTCGAGCCCCCACGCGAACGGCGGCACCTCGCTCGGCGGCCGCGCCGTGCCGAACAGGTTCGCGCCGACCCCGATGACGCACCCGGTGGGCAGCATGGTGCCGATCGCAGTCTTCACGTGGTCGCCGATCAGCGAGCCCATGAACATCAGCCCGGTCTCGTGGCGCGCGCCTCCGAGGCTCACCCGCACCGGGCCGTAGGTGTTCTTGAGGTTGGAGTTGGTCGTGCCGGCGCCGAGGTTGACCCACCGGCCCACCACCGAGTGGCCGAGGAAGCCGTCGTGGGCCTTGTTGGCGTAGCCCAGGAACAGGGTGGCCGACACCTCGCCGTTCACCACGCACTTCGGCCCGACGGCGCTGCCCGAGACCTGGCCGCCGAGGATGCGCGTGTCACGCGCGACGGCGAGCGGGCCCACCAGCCGCGCGAAGGCGCGCACCTCGACGCCGGGGGCGAGCATGATCGGACCGTTGCGCACGTCCAGCACGACCTGCGGCTCGAGCGTGGCCTCGCCCACGAACGCGAGCGCCGGGTCGCCGAGCACCACGGCGCCGCGCGGGATGGTGGCCGCGCCCTGCTCGGGCCGCACGTGCTCGAGGTCGGCCCGCAGCACGGTGTTGAGGTCGCCCACCAGCTCCCAGACTCCGCCCAGGCGCTTGCCCGCGAGCGGGACCTGGTGCCAGGCGGCGGCGGCGTCGAACCCCGGCCAGTCGGCCCGCCGGGGGAGCGCGTAGCCGACCGTGGCGCCGCCGCCGTCCACGAACCGCACCGGCTCGGCGGGCGACGCGTTGCGGCCCAGGTCCGCGGCGGGCACGAAGGTGGAGCGCAGCAGGAGCCGCGGCTCGTTCTTCTCCCCCGGGCCCGCGACCACCACCGGCGCGCCGGGCTCGACGAACTCGCGCAGGTGCTGGTGCGGCGTCAGGTACCCGGTCACCGGCAGGCTCAGCCGCGCCGACCAGCGCTCGCGCAGCAGGAACGCGCCGTACCTCAGCTCGCCCAGCGGACGGGTGAGCGAGAACGGGAGGAACAGGGGCAGGTCCTCGGGCGCGTCGTACAGGAACAGCTGAACGCTCATCGGCGGTCTCCTTCCGGCGCGCCGCCTTCGCTCGCGAGCCCCGGCGGCAGCCGGGCCAACAGCTCCTTGAGGTGCGGGGCGCGCTCGCGCGTGGTGACCAGCGTGACGCCGCGCGAGCACACCACGACGAGGTCCGACACGCCGTCGAGGACGATCGCGCCGTCCTCGCTCCAGACGATGCAGTTCGCGGCGTCCGCGGCGAAGGCGGACCCGACCGCCACGTTGCCGCGCGCGTCGGCCGCGCGCACGCGCGACAGGGCGGCCCACGAGCCGACGTCGTCCCACCCGAAGTCGCCGGGCAGCACGGCGCCACGGGCGGTGCGCTCGTACAGCGCGACGTCCACGCTCACCGGCGTCGCGGCGCGATAGAACCCCTCGACGTCGCCCCGGTCGAGCGCCGCCAGGCCGCCCGCCAGCTCCGGCGCGTGGCGCACGCACTCGGCGCGGAACCGCGCCGCGGTCCACGCGAACATCCCCGTGTTCCACAGCGCGCCGGCGGCGATCAACCGGGCCGCCTCCGCGGCGTCCGGCTTCTCGACGAACCGCTCGATGCGGCGCGCCGGTCCGGCGCCGATGCGCTTGCCGGGGACGACGTAGCCGTACCCGACCTCGGGCCGGGTGGGCGGCGCGCCGACCGTCACCAGCGCGCCCTCGACCTCGGCGAGCTCGAGCGCGGCGGCGGCGGCCGCGCGGAACGCCTCGGGATCCGCCACGGTCCAGTCGGCATGCACGCTCAGGACGCTGGCGCCCGGATCGGCCGCGGCGGCCCGCGTCGTGGCCCAGGCCAGGGCCGGCGCCGTGGAGGCGGCGACCGGCTCGGCCAGCACGTTGTCCGCCGCCAGCTCGGGAAGGGCCCGGCGCAGGGCGCCCTGCAGCCGGCCGGAGCCCACGACCAAAACGCGCTCGGCCGCGATGAGCGGGAGCAGGCGGGCGACGGCGTCGGCCACCAGGGGCCGCGCGCCCGCCAGCGCCAGCAGCTGCTTGGGCCGCTCCGCCGTGGACACCGGCCAGAACCGCGAGCCCACGCCGCCGGCCAGGACCACGGCCCAGCGCATCAGGCCGTCGTCCCGCCGCCCACGTCGTCGCCCAGGATGGCGGCGACCTGGCGGAGCAGCTTCTTGGGCGAGAAGGGCTTGGTCACGAACCCGGCGGCCCCGAGCGCGTCCGCGCGCTCGGCCGTGGCGCTCTGGCCGGCGGCGGTGAGCACGATGAACGGCACGCGGCTGAGGCGCGGATCGGCGCGCGCCTCCGCCAGCAGGTCGAGGCCGGAGCGCGCCGGCAGGTTGACGTCGAGGAGCACCAGGTCCACGTCGTCGTGGTCGCGCAGGAACCGCAGCCCCTCCTCGCCGTCGTGGGCGATGGAGACCTGGTAGGGGCCGCGCTCGAATTCCAGGCGCACGATGCGTCCGATGAAGGGTTCGTCGTCGATGACGAGGAGATGGTGCGGCGTTGGCACCGCCTCTAGAGCAGCCGGGCGATCTTCGCGCGATGGCGCGTGAGATCGTAGAGCAGCGGTCCGAGGTTGGTGCGCGGCCGGAGCAGGATCAGGAGCTTGGCGTCGACCGAGAGGTTGGCCACGACCGCGAAGCCCTCGGCGTACTCGAGCACGCCGGTGGTGAGCTCGCCGCGCCGGGCGTTGCGGCCCAGCTCCTCGCAGGCCTGGAGCACAGCCGGCAGGTGGGCGGCCACGGCCTCCGAGTCGAGCCCGTCGGCGACCTGGCTGTCGATGGGCAGGCCGTCGTCGCCGAGCACGATGACGGCATCCACCCCCTCGCGGCGCGCGAGCACCTGCACGACGTCGCGAATTGTCGGCATCCGGTCCCTCGCTGGTGAACGGCGGTCCAACGTAGGCCGCGCCCGGGGCGGTGTCAAGCACGTCCGGCGGTTGACACTGAGCGCGCAACTCGCCTATTCTTCGCTGGTTAGCTGATGTCGCGTCCCCCGGTCTTCCCGCGGATCGTAGCGCTCCTCGCGCTCGCACAGCTCGCCGGTACCACGGCGTGCGACAACCCGTTCCAGCTGCCGCCGGCGGCCGTGGGCACCTTCGTCGATTCCGTGACGCTGTGGGCGCTCACCAACACGGACATCGCGCATCCCTCGGCCTACGACGTGCTGGACAACGTGGTGGCGCGCACCGATCGCGTCTCGTCCTTCGACTTCGCGTTCGACATCCGCACCGACAGCCTCGCCGACACCACGGCGGTGCTGCTGCCGCGCGGGGCGATGGGACTGTACGTGGACGGAGGCCTGCAGGTGACGACCCAGGCCTTCGACTCGATCACCATCGCACCGACCTCCGGCTACCAGGACACGCTCGCGGTCCCGGTGAAGGTGGGCACCGTGGTGCTGGCCGCCTCGCGCTCGCAGACCTGCAACTTCGGCTACGTCCGGCCCGTCTACGCGAAGATCGAGGTGACGGCGCTGGACTTCGTGGCCCGCACCATCACGTTCGCCATCCTGGCCGACCTGAACTGCGGCTATCGCAGCCTCAAAGCCGACTCGCTGCCGCCGTCGGAGTAGCGGTGCTCGATCCCAGGCTGTTCCGAGACGCGGAGGCTTTCGCGGCCCTGCGCGCCCAGCTGGCGGCGCGCGGCGCGGGCCCGGAGCTGGACGCGCTGCTGGCGAAGCTGCGCGGGCTGGCGGAGCGCCGCCGCGTGGCGATCGGCGAGGCCGACGCGGTCAAGGCCGAGCTCAACGCCAAGAGCCGCGAGGTGGGGGAGCGGAAGAAGCGCGGCGAGGACGCCGCGCCGCTGCTGGCGACGCTGGGCGAGCTGTCGGCCCGCGCCGACGCGGTGGCGGCCGGCGCGGCGGAGGCGGAGGCGGCGTTCGAGGCGGCGCTGGCCTTCGTGCCGAACGTCACCGCGGCCGACGTGCCGGCGGGCGACGCGAGCCACAACGTCGTGGTGCGGACGTGGGGCGAGCCGGTGGAGCCGCAGCCGTGGCACCGGCCGCACTGGGACATCGGCCAGGCGCTGGGGCTGTTCCAGCTGGAGCGCGGGGCGGCGCTGGCCGGCTCGGGGTTTCCGCTGCTCGTGGGCGCGGGCGCGCGGCTGGAGCGGGCGCTGGTGGCCTTCATGCTCGACCTGCACACCTTCGAGCACGGGTACACGGAGGTGGCGCCGCCGTTCGTGGTGAACCGCGCGTGCATGACGGGCACGGGGCAGCTGCCCAAGTACGAGGACGACATGTACCGCACGTCGGACGACCTGTTCCTGGTGCCGACGGCGGAGGTGCCGGTCACCAACCTCCACCGCGGCGAGGTGCTGGCGGGCGAGGAGCTGCCCAAGAAGTACGTGGCCTACACGCCCTGCTTCCGCCGCGAGGCGGGCGCGCACGGCGCCGACACGCGGGGGCTGACGCGGGTGCACCAGTTCGACAAGGTGGAGCTGGTGCGCCTCGAGCGCGCCGAGGCGAGCGCCGCGGCGCACGAGGAGCTGACCCGCCACGCGGAGACGGTGCTGCAGCGGCTCGGCCTGGCGTACCGCGTGGTCCTGATCGCGGCGGGGGACATGGGGTTCGCGAACCACCGCCAGTACGATCTCGAGGTGTGGGCGCCGGGCGCCCGCAAGTGGCTGGAGGTCTCGAGCTGCAGCACCTACCGGGACTTCCAGGCGCGGCGCATGAACACCCGCTACCGGCCCGCGCGCGGCGCCAAGCCGGAGTTCGTGCACACCCTCAACGGCTCCGCGCTCGCGCTCCCGCGCACCGTGATCGCGCTGCTGGAGAGCGGCCAGCAGCCGGACGGCAGCGTGCGCCTGCCGCCCGCGCTGGCGCCCTCGCTCGGGGTGGACCGCCTTGAGGCCTCCGCGCGCTAGGGTGCGCCGGGCGAGGTGGCTGCGCCGCCCGGAGACGGTGTGGCTGCTGGCGGCGCTCGCCGGCGCGCTCACGCTGGTCTCCGCGTACCTCACGGCCGATCACTTGAGCGAGGACGCGCACCGCGCCTCCGAGCTGTACGCGCGCGTGTTCACGGGGCTGGGCGACTCCAGCGAATACGGGGCGACCGACGCGCTGTTCGGCCTCGCGACCCAGATCCGCCGGCAGGGCATTCCGCTGGTCGTCACCGATCAGCACGGCGTCCCGACCGACACCGCCAACCTCCCGGCGCCGATGGCGTTCGACTCCCCGGCGCTCCGAGCCTTCGTGGTCTCGCTCGACCGCGACAACCCGCCCCTGACCGAGATCAGCGGCCGCACCGTCCACGTGGGAGCGCTGCCGGTCCGGGCCCGCCTGCGGCTGATCTTCGTCCTGGAGCTGGCCACGGTCGCCGGGCTGGCGGGCGTCGCGGTGCTGGCGCACCGCGCCTCGGTGCGCGCCGCCCGCGACCGCGTGTGGGTCGGGATGGCGCGGGAATCGGCGCACCAGCTCGGCACCCCGCTCACCTCGCTGGCCGGATGGATCGACCGGCTGCGCGACGGGGCCGACCGGCGCGACGAGATCGCCTGGCACCTGGCCGGCGACTACGAGCGCCTCGACCGGGTGGCCCGGCGGTTCGAGCGGATCGGCCAACCGCCGCGGCGCGACAACGTGGACGTCGCGGCCGTGGCCGACGCCGTGGGCTCCTACTTCCGGCCGCGGCTGCCGACGCTGGCGCACCGCATCGCGCTGGAGGTCCGCTCCGACGGCACGCCGGCGGGGGTTGAGGGCGACGCGCTGCTGCTCGAGTGGGCGCTCGAGGCGCTGGTCCGCAACGCGGTGGACGCGCTCAAGGGGCGCGGCGGCACCATCGAGGTCGCGGTCGCGAGCGAGCCCGACGGGGTGGTGGTGACCGTGACCGACGACGGCCCGGGCGTGGCTCGCGAGCTCCGGCACCGGCTGTTCACCGCGGGCGCGACCACCAAGGAGGGCGGCTGGGGGCTCGGGCTGGCCCTCGCCCGCCGGGTGGTCGAGGAGGGCCACGGCGGCCGGCTGGTGCTCGAGCCGTCCGAGGCCGGGGCGCGGTTCGCGCTGCACCTGCCGCGCGAGCTCCCCGCCGGATGATCGGGGTCGCGCTCAACGAGCCGCAGCAGGAGGCGGTCGCCCACGTCGCCGGCCCGATGCTGGTGCTGGCGGGCGCCGGCTCGGGCAAGACCCGCGTCCTGACCGTGCGCCTGGCGCGCCTCATCGACGAGCACGGCGTCGACCCGCGCCACATCCTGGCCGTGACCTTCACCAACAAGGCGGCCGGGGAGATGAAGGCCCGGGTCGCGCAGCTCCTGGGCGCGGAGCCCGACGGCCTGTGGATCGGGACCTTCCACGCCATCTGCGCGCGGCTGCTGCGGCGCGAGGCGCCTTCGCTCGGTTTCTCCCGCAGCTTCACGATCTACGACGAGGACGACGTGGAGGCGCTGGTCCGGCGCCTGGTGGACGACCTCGGCCTGCCGCCGCGGTTGTACGGCGGGCGCGTGGTGCGGCACGAGATCTCGCGCGCCAAGAACGCGATGGTGGGCCCGGAGGCCTACGCGCAGGAGGCTGCCGACCCCTACCACGCCAACGTCGCGAGGGTGTATGCCGCGATGGAGGCCGCGCTGCGGCGCGCCAACGCGATGGACTTCGACGACCTGCTGCTGCACCCGTTGACGCTGTTCGCCCAGCGGCCGGCCACGCTCGAGCACTACCGCGCGCGGTTCCGGTTCCTGCTCGTGGACGAGTACCAGGACACCAACCGCGCGCAGTACCTGTTCCTGAAGTCGCTGGCGGGCGAGGGCGGCAACCTGTTCGTGGTGGGGGACGACGATCAGTCCATCTACGGCTGGCGCGGCGCCGACCTCCGGAACATCCTCGAGTTCCAGCGCGACTTCCCGGGGGCGCGGCTGGTGCGGCTGGAGCAGAACTACCGCTCGACCAGTGCCATCCTCGAGGCGGCGAACAGCGTGATCGCGCCCAACCGCGGCCGGCTGGGCAAGACGCTGTTCACGCGCCGGGAGGGCGGGGAGCCGATCACGGTGGTGACCGCCGCCGACGAGCGCGACGAGGCGGAGTGGCTGGTGCGCGAGTTCCAGGCGCGGGTGCGCCGCGGCGCGCACGCGTACGACGAGATGGCCGTGCTGCTGCGGACCAACGCGCAGACGCGCGCCTTCGAGGACGAGCTGCGGCGCTCGGCCGTGCCGTACCGGGTGGTGGGCGCAGTGAGCTTCTACGAGCGGCGCGAGGTGAAGGACCTGCTGGCGCACCTCAGGCTGGTGGCGAACGCGGACGACGACGCGGCCTTCCGGCGGGCGGTGGGGGCGCCGCGCCGCGGGATCGGCGAGCAGAGCCTCGAGGTGCTGTCCCGCCAGGCGGCGCAGTGGGGCTGGTCGCTGGCGCGCACGGCCGAGGCGGCCGGCCGCGTGGCGGAGCTGCGGCCGAAGGCGCGCGAGGGGCTGGAGCAGTTCGCGCGCGAGCTGGCGGCGGCCCGCCGCGAGCTGGCGGCGCTGCAGCCGGCGGAGGCGCTGCGCGCGATCGTCGCGCGCACGGGCTTCGAGCGCTATCTGCTCGAGGAGGACGAGACCGGGCCGGAGCGGGTGGAGAACGTGGCCGAGCTGGTGACGGCGGCCGCGGCCTGGTCGGAGGAGTACGGGGCGGAGCAGATGGCTGACGGCGAAGGGGGAAGGGCGGACGACCGGAACCGGTTGCCGGACGGCGAAGACGCCAAGGCGGCAGACCCCGCCGCCCCGGTGCCGGAAGGAGAGAGCGGCGAGAGCCCGATCCAGCGGTTCCTCGCGCAGACGGCGCTCACGGGCAACTCGGAGATCGAGCGCGGCGAGAACGGCGTCACGCTGATGACGCTGCACGCGGCCAAGGGCCTCGAGTTCCCGGTCGTCGCCATCGCGGGACTGGAGGAGGGCCTGTTCCCGCTGTCGCGGGCCGACACGCCGGAGGCCCTGGAGGAGGAGCGCCGCCTCTGCTACGTGGGCGTCACGCGCGCCAAGGACAAGGTGTTCCTGACCTACGCCACCGCGCGGCGCCGGGGCGGGGAGCTGCGGGCGGGGTTCCCGTCGCGGTTCCTGGACGACGTACCGCCCGCGCTGGCGGAGCAGCGGGTGACGCGGCCGTCGTGGGGCCTGGCGCGGGAGCCGCGGCGGCGGCCGGCGCCCGCCGCCGGCCGGTCGCTGGCGCTGGTCGGTGCGGAGGAGCCCGACGCGGCGGAGGTCTCCGACGACGCGCCGGCGTACCGGACCGGCGAGCGGGTGCGGCACCGGCGGTTCGGCAGCGGGACGATCCGGCGGGTGGAGGGCCGGGGGCGCGATCTCAAGGTCGCGGTGGAGTTTGACGACGAGACCGTGGGGCTCAAGCAGCTGCTGGCGGCGTACGCCGGCCTCGAGCGGGACTGGGTGTAGCCGATGAGCGTGACCCGGAAGGACGTCGAGAAGATCGCGGCCCTGGCCGAGCTGGCGGTGGACGACCAGGCGGCGGCGGAGCTGGAGCGCCAGCTCACCCGCATCGTGGACTACTTCGCGCAGCTGGGCGAGGTGACCGACGACGCGGCGGCGGGCGACGCCCGTGCGGCGCGCCTGCGGCGCGACGAGATCGGCCCTGATTCGCTGACCCGCGCGCCGAAGGACATCGCCCCCGCCTTCCACGGCGGGCTGTTCACGGTGCCGCGGCTGGGCGAGCTGGACCGCGGAGACGACGTGCCGTGAGCGATTTCCGGAAGGCGGCGCGGGACGCGGCCGCCCGCATCGCGGCCTGCGAGGCGAAGGGCGCGCACGCCTTCCTCGCCTGGTCCGAGGCGGCGCTGCTCGAGCAGGCGGACGCGCTCGCGGCCTCGCCCGCGGCGGCGGGCGGCGCGCTGGCGGGCGAGGCAGTCGCGGTCAAGGACGTGATCGCCGACGCGACGTTCCCCACCACCTGCGGCTCGAAGATTCTCGAGGGGTGGCGCTCGCCGTACGAGGCCACCGCGGTGCGGCGGTTGCGAGAGGCGGGCGCCATGGTGGCGGGCAAGACCGTGTGCGACGAGTTCGCCATGGGCTCCTCGACCGAGTGGTCGGCCTACGGACCGGCGCGCAACCCGAGCGACCCGTCGCGGGTGCCGGGCGGATCGTCGGGGGGCTCCGCCGCGGCCGTCGCGGCCGGTGCGGTCGCGATGGCCCTGGGATCGGAGACCGGCGGCTCGGTGCGGCAGCCGGCGGCGTTCTGCGGCGTGGTGGGGATCAAGCCCACCTACGGCCGGGTGAGCCGCTACGGGCTGGTGGCCTTCGGCAGCTCGCTCGACCAGATCGGGACGCTGGGGAGGGACGTGGCGAGCGCGGCGCGGCTGCTGGCGGCGGTGAGCGGCCGCGACGACCGCGACGCGACGACGCTGGACCGCGTTCCCCTCGGCGAGCCCGGGCCGGCGGCCGGCTCGCTGGCGGGCACGGTCATCGGCGTGCCCCGCGAGTACTTCCCGAAGGGGCTGCACGCGGGCGTCGCGGCCGCGACGCGCCGGGCCCTCGAGCGGCTGAAGGAGCTGGGGGCCGAGACCCGCGAAGTGTCGCTGCCGCACACGAAGTACGCGGTGCCCACCTACTACATCGTGGCCCCTGCCGAGGCGTCGAGCAACCTGGCGCGCTACGACGGAGTGCGCTACGGGCTGCGGGCGGGCGGGGCGGCCGACGTGCGGGCGATGTACCGCGCCACGCGCGGCCGCGGCTTCGGGCCGGAGGTGCGGCGCCGCATCCTGCTCGGCACCTACGTGCTGAGCGCCGGCTACTACGACGCGTACTACGGCAAGGCGCAGCGGGTGCGCGAGGCGATCCGGGCCGACTTCGCGCGCGTGTTCGCATCCGGCGTCCACGCGCTGTTCACGCCCACGACGCCCACGCCGGCGTTCAAGTTCGGCGAGAACCTCGCCGACCCGCTCGCGATGTACCTCTCCGACGTGTTCGTGTGCACGGCGAACCTGGCGTGGGTGCCGGCCCTGTCGCTGCCGATCGGCCGCGACGAGGGGCTGCCGGTCGGCGGCCAGCTCGTCGGGCCGATGGAGGGGGAGAGCACGATCGTGCGCATCGCGCAGGCGCTGGAACGCGCGGTGGACGCGACGGCGGAGGTCCGGTGACCTGGGAAACCGTCGTCGGCCTGGAGGTGCACGTCCAGCTGCTGACGCGCAGCAAGATGTTCTGCGCCTGCTCGGCGCGGTTCGGCGACCCGCCCAACACCAACGTGTGCCCGGTGTGCCTGGGGCTCCCGGGCGCGCTGCCGGTGCCGAACGAGCGGGCCGTGCGGCTGGCGGTGCGCGCGGCGTACGCCCTGGGCTGCACGGTGCACGGCCGCAGCATCTTCGCGCGCAAGAACTACTTCTATCCCGACCTGCCCAAGGGTTACCAGATCAGCCAGTTCGACGAGCCGCTCGCCACAGGCGGGTCGCTGGCCTTCGCCTCGGCGGAGCGCGGGCCGGTGACGGTGCGGATCAAGCGGCTGCACCTCGAGGAGGACGCCGGCAAGTCGTTCCACGACCGGGTGCCGGGGATGACGGCGGTGGACTTCAACCGCTCCGGCGTGCCGCTGGTCGAGATCGTGAGCGAGCCGGACCTGCGCTCGCCGGCGGAGGCGCGCGCGTATCTCGCCGCGCTCAAGCAGGTGCTGCGCTACGTCGAGGTGTCGGACTGCAACATGGAGGAGGGGAGCCTGAGGGTGGACGCGAACCTGTCCATCCGGCCGGCGGGCAGCGCCGAGCTGCGGACGCGCACCGAAGTCAAGAACATGAACTCCTTCTCGGGCGTGGAGCACGCGCTGACGGTCGAGCGCGCGCGGCAGATCGCGGCGACCGAGCGGGGCGAGCGCATCGAGCAGCGGACGATGACGTTCGACGCGGCGTCGGGCGAGGTGCGGCCGACGCGCTCCAAGGAGGAAGCCCAAGACTACCGCTACTTCCCCGAGCCGGACATCCCGCCGCTGGTGCTGGGTGAGGCGTGGCTCGCGACGGAGCGGCAGGCGCTGCCGGAGCTGCCGGCGGCGAGGCGGGAGCGGTTCGAGCGGGACTACGGGCTCGGCAGCGCGGAGAGCGCGGTGGTGACGGCGACCGCCGCGATCGGCGACTACTTTGAGTCGTTCGCCGCCAGGCTGGGGAAGGACGCAGGCAAGGACGCCTGGAACTGGGTCGCGAACGATCTGCTCAGCCTGAGCGAGGACGGCGAGACGATCCCGATATCCGCCGGGCTCGCCGGCGAAGTGGTCGGGCTCGTGAAGGCCGGGCAGCTCAGCCGCCAGGCGGCCAGGCGCGTGTTGAGCGAGATGGTCACCACGCCGAAGAACAGCGCCCGCGAGACTGCCGGGCGCCTCGGCCTCCTGCAGGTCTCGGACAGCGGCGCCATCGACGGCTGGGTCCGCGAGACGCTCGAGGCACACCCCGCCGAGGTCGCGCGTTACCGGTCCGGCGAGACCAAGCTGATCGGGTTCCTGGTGGGGCAGGTGATGAAACGGTCCGGCGGGAAGGCGGATCCGAAAGCGGTGAATACGGCACTCGCGGCGGCGCTCAAGAAGTAGCCGGGCGACGCGGGCAGGAAGACGGGGCGCCTCGCGGCGCCCCGTCTGCGTTCAACCGAGCATCGCACCGAGCGGCGCGCTCACAATCCCAACGGAATCATTCATCATTCGTCCAGAGACTTGCACGCCGGCATCTGGCTGCGTGCGGCCGTGCGGCCTACTGTTGGGCAGCGGGAGTGAAGCTGGAGGAGGGAACCATGTTCAGCAGACTGCCGCTCGTCGTCGCGATGCTGCTCGTGGCAGGCTCGGCCTGCGCGCACCGGACCGGGGCAGGTTCGGCTGCCGCGACGCCGCAGCCGGCCGACAGCGTCATCGTGAACATCACCAACACCTATCTACAGACGGCGGTGATCTTCGTCCGCGCCGGCACCCATTCGTACCGGATGGGCACGGTCGATCCGGGCTCGACCGGTCGTTTCGTGCTGCGCTTCCCCTGGATCTTCGGGCGCGGGGCGGAATTCGTCGCTGAGGGGCTGACAGTGACGATCCAGTCCGGATTCCTGTCGCTCAACCCGGGGGACGTCGTGGACTGGGCAATCGCGGGGAACCTGCTTCATACCCGGCCGGAGCTGCAGCCGTAGGCGGCCGCGCTCCGCAACCTACGCCGCGCCCGCCTGCCGCCACGGCGGCACCACGTCGTAGCGCTCCCAGTAGCCCAGGTTGGTCGGCCGGAGGCCGAAGTGCGCCTCCGCGACCTCCGCCACGCGGTCGGCGTCCTTGCGTCCGCCGTTGGAGAGCGCCAGGCGCCGCAGCCGCTTCGCCTCGGCGAGCGCGCGGCTCCCCGAGGGCTCGAAGCGCCGCGCCTGCGCCTCGGGCCCGGCGTTGAACAGGTCCATCACGTAGTTGAACGAGGCGCCCACGTGCCGCTCCACGTCGCGGTCCGTGAGGTCCCAGCGGCTCGCGTCGGCCGCGAGCTGCACCACCCGGCGCCAGTTGGCCCAATCGGTGAGCTGCACCATCCCGCGGAACAGCCGGCGGTTCGTGCCCACGCTGAAGATCGTCGGGGAGATGATGCGGTCGAGGTGCTCGTCGGCGTCGGCGTGGTCGCGCGCGATGATCTCGTGCGCGGTGCGCGCGTACGCGTCGCCGACGTGCATGTCGAAGCGCCCCTCCCAGTACGAGTGCCCCAGCGCCCGCGTGGACGAGGTGAGCACCAGCTGGCGCGGCACGAAGAAGTTGTGCGCGACGACGTCGGCCGCGAGGTGCGCGAGGTAGCCGAAGCCGAACGCCCGGAGCGGCGCACGGCCGGCCAGCTCCACGATCTCCAGGCCTACGTGCCAGGCATGGCTGTGCCGGCCGACCGGCGCGTACTTCTTGGCGAACGAGGTGTCGGCCGCGATGGAGCCGTAGAGGAAGTCGAGCGGGTGGCTCTGCAGCAGCTCGGCCAGGTAGCCCGGGAGGAACTGCAGGTTCGCCAGGACCGACTGCCCGATGAAGACGTGCGTGCCCGGGGACCAGGCCCACGCGTCGTGCGGCACGAGCGCGAGGAGGAGCACCGCCACGACCAGGCACGCCGCGAGGCGCCGCACGCCCGTCTCAGCCCTCCCGCTCGGCGGGACGGCGGCGGCGCACCGCGCGGCGCGCGGCGCCGAGGACCGCGCCGGAGCGGCGGACCGTTCTGAGCAGCGAGGCCGCGCTCAGCGCCGTCTCCTCGACCTCGTCCTGCAGCACGTCGGCCAGGGAGTCCAGGTCCTCGAGCCGGGTCTGCACCGCGTCCAGGGCGCCCTTGAGCCGGGCGCGCGTGTCGCTCGAGAGGTCGACGTAGCCCTCGACCTCGGCCTTGAGGCGGTCCGCCACCGCGCGCGCGTCGGCGGCGAGCGTGGCGAGCTGGCCGGTGAGCACGCGGGTGCGCGAGCGCAGGCCGAGGCCGATCGCGAGCGCCACACCACCCATGACCAGCAGGCAGGCGGCCATCACGGCCAGCGCGATGGCGATCGTCGGGGCGACCCAGGCGGGAATGGCGGTCATCGCGGCTGCAACATCGACCCGCGCGCCGGAGGTGTCAAGCAATCGCGCTCGTTGTCCGCCGACCGTGAACGGAGCGGCCGTCGCGCCGCCCGCTCGATCTCCCCCGGCTGCGAGAGCCTTCGCCTTGACGCTGCGTGAACGCGATCTGCATTGTTGGAGCGCCATGGCTCCCTTCTTCGTCGTCGAAGGCGGGCACCGTCTCTCCGGGACGGTCCGGCCCGCGGGCAACAAGAACGCCGCCCTGCCGATCCTCGCCGCTACGCTCCTGGCGGACGGGCCCTGCACCCTCGAGAACGTGCCGCGCATCCGCGACGTCGAGACGATGCTCGAGCTGCTGGTCGCGCAGGGCGTCACGGCCGCCTGGGAAGGCGAGCACACGCTCGCCCTCGACGCGCGCCACGCGAAGGCCACCGACCCGGATCCGGCGCTGTGCGGGAAGATCCGTGCGTCGGTGCTGCTCGCGGGTCCGCTGCTGGCGCGGTTCGGCCGGGTGCGGCTGCCGCCGCCCGGCGGCGACGTGATCGGCCGGCGGCGGATCGACACCCACCTGCTCGCGCTGCAGCGCCTGGGGGCGGAGGTCTCGGTGGGCGCGAGCTTCGACTTCGAGGCCAAGCAGCTGGTGGGCGCCGAGGTGTTCCTCGACGAGGCGAGCGTCACCGGGACCGAGAACGCGCTGATGGCCGCGGTCGCGGCCCGGGGCCGCACGGTGCTGCGCAACGCCGCCTCGGAGCCGCACGTGCAGGACCTGGCGCACTTCCTCGTCGCGCTCGGCGCGCGGATCGAGGGCATCGGCACCAACACGGTCACGGTCGAGGGCGGGGCTGTCCTGAAGGGCGCGCGGTTCGCGATCGGCCCCGACCACATCGAGGTCGGCTCGTTCGTCGGGTTGGCGGCGGTCACGAACTCCGCGCTCACCATCGAGGGCGTGCGCGCCGAGGACCTGCGCGCCACCCTGATGGGCTTCGAGCGGCTCGGGGTCGCGCCGCGGCTGGACGGCGACCGGCTGATCGTGGCGGCCGGCCAGGCGCGGCGCATCCAGGACGACCTCGGCGGCCACGTCTCCAAGCTGGAAGACGGGCCGTGGCCCGCCTTCCCGGCGGACCTGATGAGCATCGCCCTGGTCACGGCCACGCAGTGCGAGGGCCTGCTGCTGCTGTTCGAGAAGATGTTCGAGTCCCGCCTGTTCTTCGTGGACAAGCTCATCGGGATGGGTGCGCGGATCGTGCTGTGCGATCCGCACCGCGCCGTGGTCGCCGGACCGTCGGCGCTGCACGCCGGCACGGTCGAGAGCCCGGACATCCGGGCGGGGATGGCGATCCTGCTGGCCGCGCTGGCGGCCGAGGGGACCAGCACCATCCACAACGTGGGGCAGATCGAACGCGGGTACGAGCGGATCCACGAGCGGCTCACCGCGCTCGGCGCGGTGATCGAGCGCCGCGAGCGGTGAGCGCCGTGGACGAAGACCGACCAGTGACTCACGCCTCATTCGCGCCGCCCGCACGATCCGGCGGTGACGCGAGTGCCACCACGGCGACGAGACCGCAGGACCCGGAGGCCGACCGGCCGGAAGCCCGGCTGGTCGCGGAGGTCGCGCTCGCCGACCCGATCGTGCCGCGCGCGGAGCTGGAGGAGTGGCGCGCGCGCTTCGGCCTCGTGGCGGGCCTCACGGTGCGGGGCGGCAACGGCGGGTTCTCGCTGGGCCTGCAGACGGAGGAGCCCGTCGGCCGGGTGATGGGCCGGTGGCGCGCCTTCCTCCACGGCGTGCGGCCGGCGTTTCCCGCGCTCCAGATGGCGCGGCAGGCGCACACGGCCACGGTCGTATGGCACGAGGGCGTCGCCCCGGGCTGGCACGTGATGGACGACGTGGACGGGCACGCGACGGCGCAGCCGGGCCTGCTGCTCGCCGTCACCATCGCCGACTGCGTCCCGGTCTACCTCGCGGCGCCCGGCGGGACGGCGTTCGCCCTGCTGCACGCCGGATGGCGTGGCGTCGCGGCCGGCATCCTGGAGCGCGGCGTCGGCATGCTGGCGGGCCGCGCGGGGGTGGGCGCCGCCGACCTCGCGCTGCACCTCGGCGTGGCGATCTGCGGCGGGTGCTACGAGGTCGGGCCCGAGGTCGTGCTGGCCATCGAGGGCCGCCGCACCCGGCGCCCGGTGCAGCTCGACCTGCGCGATGCGCTGGCGGCGCGGGCCGCGAAGCTGGGGATTCGCGACGTGAGCCGCTCGCCCCACTGCACGGCCTGCTCGCGCGACCGGTTCTTCTCGCACCGCGGCTCGGACGGGCGCGACGGCCGGATGGTGGCCTACCTGGGCAGACCGCAGGCCTGAGCGCCTCGCCCGACGCCGGGGCCGGGCCTATATTGGCCGCTGTGTCCCACCCGAACATCGGCTTCCTCCTCGCCGCGGTCGCGGCGCTGGTCGTCGCGCGCGCGGCCGCCGCCCAGTGTCCCGACGGCACGCCGGCGCCGTGCGGCCCGGGACGCGCCGCGCTGCCGCGCATCCAGGTGCTGGATCTCCAGCCGGAGGACAGCGCGTACGCCTACATCGCGAGCGGGATCGCGGCGGACGTGCAGGCGGCGCTCCTCGCCTCCCACGCGGTCGTGGTCGTGGGTCCGCGCGCCAGCCGCGCGTCGGCCGACTACGTGCTCGCGGGCAGTGCGCGGCGCGCCGGCGAGGGCGTGGTCGTCCGGTGCCGCCTCGAGCGCGCGCGCACGGGCCGCATCGTCTGGACGACGCGGCTGGGGCGGGCGCCGCGCGATCTGCCCGCTCTCGGGCTCGCTCTGGCGACCGATGCGCTGCGCGCGATCGGCATCCGGACGACGCCGGGCCCCGCTGCGGCGCAGGCCGATCCGGGCAGCTACGACCTCGTCATGCGGGTGCGATACCTCGTGTCCCGGCGGACCGAGCCCGCGATGACCCGGGCCCTCGGCCTCGCGCGGGAGGCGATCGCCCGCGACTCGATGTCGGCGCTCGCCTGGGCCGGCCTCGCCGACGCGCTCGACTGGGCCATGGTCTGGCGATTCCGGATCGCGGGGTTGAGCGCCGAGAGCACGCTGGCGGTCGCGCTGGCCGCGACCGAGCGCGCCGCGGAGCTCGCGCCGTCGGACCGCCGGGTGCGGCTGCTCCAGGCCGAGATCGGCCAGCGCGTGGATCCCACGGATCGCACGGCCTCGATCCGTGCCTACCGCGCGATACTCGCCGCGGATTCGCTGGACGCCGACGCGTGGCAGCGGCTCGCGATGAACCTCCTGGAGACGAACCAGCACGCGGCGGCCGTGGCGGCGTACCATCGCGCGGTCGCCCTGGATCCGGGGGACGCGGAGAAGCTCACCTACCTCGGGTTCGCGCTCTTCGTGAGTCGCCAGTTCGACTCGGCGGCCGCCTGGTGTGCCCGCGCCGTCGCGGCCGACCCGACCTACATGCTGGCCCGCGCCCAGAGCGGGCAGGTGGCGCTGTGGCGCGGCCGGCTCGACGAGGCGCAGGCCCAGTTCGAGGCCGCCGACCGGTTGCTGCTCTCGACGCAGGACCGGCCCGGCCTGATGGAGCTGGCGCGCGTGCTGGTGGTGCGGGGCGACACCGCCGGCGCGCGCGCCTACGTCCGCGCCGCCGAGGCGGCGGCCGACTCCGTGCGGCCGGGTGTGCACCTCGCCGCGGCGCTCGGCGACGCCTATCTCGCCGTCGGCGACACGGCCCGCGCGTTCTGGTGGCTGGAGCGCTACCGGCCGCGGCGCGACGCGCATTTCCAGCTGCACCTGCGCGACGAGCCGGCGTTCGACGGCGTCCGGCGGGACCCGAGGTTCCTGGCGCTGGTGGCCCCGTAGCCCCGCGGCCGGCTCGCCTTGACGGCGGTCCAGGCGGGGTCTAGCTTTCCGGCGTCGTAGCGCGGGTCGTGGGGGCGCGGCTCGCTTTCTCGGATGTGGGGTTGTTGCCCCACATTTTTTGTTTCCTGGGGTATCCGTGTTGCTGCCATCCGACCTCCAACGCGCCCTGGCCGAACGGGTCGCTGCGCTGGGCTTCGAGGTCGTCGAGTGCCGGGTGGGCGGCGCCCGTCGGCGGCCGCTCATCCAGCTCCGGATCGACCGGCCCGACGCGGGAGCGGCCCGCGGGATCACGGTGGGCGAGTGTGCGGAAGTGAGCCGCGCGCTCGAGCCGTGGCTTGACGCCGAGGGCGTCGGGGAAGGGCGGTACGTGCTGGAGGTGTCGTCCCCGGGGCTCGAGCGGCCGCTCCGGCGGCCGGACGAGTGGCGGCGGTTCCTGGGTCACGGCGTCGAGATCCTGGTGCCGGCCCTGAACGGGCGGTTCCAGGTGAGGGCCCTCGAGGTGATCGACGGGCCGGACGGGTCGAGCGTGGTGCTGGAGTTTCCCGGCGGCGTGCGGCGCACGCTGAAGCTGGCGGAGATCAAAGAGGCGCGCCTGGCGTTCGAATGGTAGCGCGCGTGGAGCACATGACATGAGCGGCACCGAAGTCCTGTCGGCGTTCAAGGAGCTCGCCTCGCTGAAGCAGCTCGACCGCAACGAGCTGCGGGACCTGATTCGCGACGGCGTGCTGGCGGCGCTGACCAAGAAGTACGGCCCCAACGTGCGGGCCGACATCGGCCTCGACGACATGTCGGGGCAGATCCGCATCACCGTGCTGCGCGAGGTGGTGGAGGCGGTGGAGGACCCGAGCCGCCAGGTCTCCCTGGAGGAGGCCCGCTGGAACGATCCGGACTTCCAGGTCGGCGACGTGCTCGAGGAGGACGTCGACTTCGCGGAGTTCGGGCGCAACGCGGTGCAGGCGGCCAAGCAGCGCATCATCCAGCGGGTGCGGGAGGGGGAGCGGGCCCGGATCCGCGAGGAGTTCGCGGATCGCGTGGGCGAGCTGCTGTCGGGCGAGGTGCAGCAGATCGAGCGCGGCAAGATCGTGGTGATGCTGAACAAGTTCCGCGAGGCGGAGGCGATCATCCCCTACCGCGAGCAGAACCACCGCGAGCATTTCCACCAGGGCGACACGATCCGCGCGGTCCTCAAGAAGCTCGAGGAGACGCCGAAAGGCCCGCGCCTCATCCTGTCGCGCGGCGATCCGCTGTTCGTGAAGGCGCTGTTCAAGCTGGAGGTGCCGGAGATCCAGCAGGGCATCGTGGACATCCGGGCCACCGCCCGCGAGGTGGGCAGCCGCACCAAGATCGCGGTGTTCAGCCGCGACGACGGCATCGACCCGGTGGGCGCCTGCGTGGGCCTGAAGGGCAGCCGGGTGCAGGCGGTGGTGAACGAGCTGGGCGGCGAGCGGATCGACATCGTGCCGTGGAGTCCCGACCCCGAGCGGTTCGCCCGGCTGGCCCTGGCGCCGGCCCGGGTGGCGCGCGTGTTCTCCGATCCCGAGACCAAGACGATCCAGGCGATCGTGGACGAGGACCAGCTGAGTCTGGCGATCGGCCGGAACGGGCAGAACGTCCGGCTCGCCTCGGAGCTCACGGGCTGGAAGATCGACCTCTACTCGAGCCGCGAGTGGCTGGAGCGCGGCGGCGAGCGGCCGCTGTTCGCCCCGCTGCCGCCGGCGCCGACGGAGGAGGGCGAGGACGTCGCGTCGGTGCCGTTGGCCGAGCTGGGCGGGATCACGCAAGACCTGCTGGCCGTGCTGGACGGTGCCGGCTACCGCACCTTCTCCGACATCCTCGACCTCGAGCCGGAGGAAGTGCGGGCGATCCCGGGCATGGCGCCGGAGATGGCCGACCGGCTGCTGGCGCTGATCGACGAGCTGACCACGACCGACGAGTCGGGCTCGGCCGCGAGCGCCGAAGCCGCGCCGGAGGAGGCGCCGGCGGAGACCGGTGGCGCGCCGGAGCCCGAGGCGCCGGCGTCGCCCGACGCGCCGCCGTCGGAGTGACCGACGCGGCGCGGACCGCCCTCGGCCTGCTGGGGCTCGGCGCGCGGGCGCGCCGCCTGGCGATCGGGGTGGACGCCGCGCGGGAAGCGCTGCGGCGGGGCGTGGCGGAGGCGGTGGTGTTGCCGAACGACGCCAGCGCGCGGGCGCGCGAGCGGCTCGAGTCGCTGGCCGGACACCGGGCCGTGACGGTGCTGATCGGGCCGGATGCCGACGCGCTCGGCAAGGCGCTGGGCCACCCGCCGGTGCACGGGGTCGCCGTGCTCGACCGGCAGCTGGCGCGGGGGCTGAAGGCGTATCTGAAGGTGGATGACCGAGGGGAGAGAGTCGGCAAATGAGTCTGCGGGTGCACGATCTGGCCGCCGAGTTCGGCATCGCCAGCGACGAGCTGATCAAGCTGCTCCGCGAGATGGACATCTTCGTCCGGAGCCACCTGAGCGCCCTGGAGGAAGACAAGGTCGCGCGGGTGCGCACGCGGTGGGAGCGGGAGAAGCGGAAGGAGAAGCAGCCCGCGCCGGCGAAGGGCCGCCGCCGGGCCCCGGCGAAGGCCAAGGCCGTCGAGGCGCCCGCGCCGAAGGCCGCGGAGGAGCCGCGCCAGAAGCGCCGCCGCCGCACCGCGGCCGAGGTCGCCGCGCAGGAGGCCGAGGCCGCCGCGCAGGCCGCGGCGGAGGCCGCCGCCCGCGAGCCCGAGGTGGGCACGCTGTTCGTCGAGGAAGTGGCGGAAGAGCCGGCCCTGCACGTCTCGGAGCTGTTCCCGCCCGAGCTGGCGCCGCCCGAAGCGCCCGAAGAGGAAGAGGAGGGGCCGGCCGAGCTGTTCATGCCGGCCGCCGCCGCGCCCTCGGCGCCGGCCGGCACGGCGCCGGTCGAGGCCGCGCCGCCGTCCGCCTTCGTTCCGCCGGCGGTGCCGGTGACCGTGAGCGCCGGGGCGGGTGCGGCGCCGCCGTCGGGCGCGCCCCCGCGCGAGCGCATGGGGCACATCCCGACCCCGGTGGGCCGTCCCATCTCGGCCCGGCCGAAGCCCGTGGCGTCGGCCGTCCCCGGCGCCGGCGCGCCGCCGCCGCGCCCCGTCGCGTCGGCCGCGCCGGGCGGCGTCATCGAGGACCGGCGCCGCGACAAGAAGAAGCGGAAGAAGGGCAAGAAGTGGACGGTGGACCAGGAGGCGGTGGCCGAGAACGTGGCGCGCACCCTGGCCACGATCCGCGGGCCGGCGCGGAAGGGCGTGCGGCGCCGCGACGACGAGCCGAGCTTCCGCGACCTCGAGGCGCAGCGCGTCGCCGAGGAGAAGGAGAAGGAGAAGACCCTCGTCCGGGTCAACGAGTTCATCTCGGTGGCCGAGCTGGCGGAGATCCTGAAGGTGCCGGCGTCGCAGATCGTCGCCTTCGCCTTCAAGGAGCTGGGGATGATGGTCACCGTCAACCAGCGG